>JACCDH010247199.1_pt1 | contig 255081 bp, 304 predicted proteins | sample 7442481 | NCBI WGS metagenome assembly JACCDH01 (sample SAMN15323433, study PRJNA562643) | freshwater metagenome | isolation source: river surface water | place: USA:Blue River Watershed | collected 2017-08-15
GAATGCCGTTCCTGGCGGATTGGTCATAGACCCGGGTCGGAGTGTCGATCTCGAGCGTTGGATTAAGAACGGCAACCTCACAGAAGGAAATCGTTTCAAGTTTATTGAACGCACTGCTAAAATTGAAGAAGGCCCTCGTGGCATCAAGGAAGAAGATGGACTGATCCGTGTAGAGTATCAGTTTGAAATTCCTCGCCCTATTATTAACATCAACAACATTGTTGGCGGTTTCCATCATTATCCTCCGGGTGTGCGAAGCGGTGATCAATACTGGACCAAGGCTATGGGCACAGCAGCCCCTACAAGCTACAATGTAAACGGCACCTTGCGTAGTGTTGATTGGAGTAAAAACGGCGAAATTACTGCTCAGGCCGCAAATGCCGCAGTTGACAAATATTGTGCTGACAACGGCATCCTTAATCAAGCTGAACTACATGATGGCATGGCCACAATGGATTGGTGCCAAAGCGAAGTTGGTATTACTGTTCCTGGCAGCAAGAGTGAACAGAAATTCCAGCATACAACGATTGGTGCTCTTGACCCTGTCAAGCACAACATTGTTCTACGCATTGTAGGTGACCTTGGAAACAACAAGCCTGTTGACAAGCCTGTTACTGTTAAGCACAAACCTAAGTGTGTAACCTGCGGACACCAGAACAAGCATAATGCAAAGTTCTGTACCGAGTGCGGCACTGCATTAGAAATCTTCGCTTAATATGAATTACATCCTCCGTAACCCGGCGTCATTCAACGATGTTGAATTTTTAAACTCTACTTCATACGACTATGACTTGTTCAATCCAACCTTGCTGTCAGACAATGATAGCGGTTGGTGCGATATGGCTACTGGAGGACGTATTCTAACAGCAAGCGATAGATTAATCTTCAAGAACGTAAGCCCAAAACAGTTTACGCTCTTGAAATTAAAGTATCAAGATCGCCTAAAACCGTTGACAACAGACGTTCAAGAGATATATAATGTAGCTGAACAACACAATACATCACCATTAAGTGTTGTTGATAGTGAATACATAATTTAAGGAGAAACTAAAATGGCATAGATTGAATACGCTTGCAAGGACGTAGTGTTCCACTTTAACAAAGCACACTTAACGGACCAGACCATTCCCATGTGGGTCTTAAAATTTCATGGCGAAACCTTTTACGTCAATCATGTGGATTGTACTATTCCTTGGAGCACTAAGGAAACACTAGATAACCCGCATACCAAAGGCAGCATTAAAGTCAAAGATGCATTACTGCAAATCGATGACAATAACTGTGCCACACTAACCAAACTAACTTTTGTAGATAAAATCCGCCTGAGAAATCAGAAGCTGGGTATTACTCGTATCATTGTCAAAGAGGGCAAGGATCATTGGCGCTTTAAAGAAGCACTCAAGCAACTGAAAATCAAACACGGTCCTATCAAAGGCATCGGTGGTGCCTGTACCAGTACATTTTACATTACCGATATTCTGGACAAGAAGCAGTACACACTATTGAGCCTGTCGCTTAGTGATTGTCCTAGTTTCAGACAACTCATGCCCAATGAAGGCTACTACAAATACTATGATGATCCTAAGTATAAGGATATGCCTTTTATTGACGAAGATGCTATGGATTGGGAGGATGAAGATGAAGATGCAGATTCCAATGAATAAGATTACCGAATTTTGCAAAGATTTAAAACGACTCGATATTCGACACAAGCCGTTTAGTGCCTATATACCGCAAGGTTATTATGAAATCGAACTATATCCTAATCCTAAGAACATATTCTTGGCGCTCAAGTATAGTTGATCTTTGTTAACAAAGGTGTTAAACTGCTCTTATGACTGTAGTTGACTTATCTAAAATAAAAATCAAAGATCCGGTAAGGGCCATTAAATGGATAGTAGACACATGGGGCCCTGCCGGTGATAGATGGATGTTAAAAGATCTTTGCTACGTAGAGTTTAAAAAAGATAGAGATGCAACTCTATTCTTAATACATTGGAGTTAATATGATTAAAAATCTTACAGGCGGATTTGGTATTAGTGTAACTGGCTCAATTAGTTCAGACCCATATATAAGTCCGGGTAGTATTGGTGCAGGCCAGATGCGATGGAATCCAAACATGAACTGCATGGAGGTCAACGACGGTAACAGTTGGCAACAACTAGTTTGGAATTTTCCTACAATTGAATTAGATTCAAATGCTAAAAGTGTTATTAGTTGGGCCATGCAAAAAATGCAGGAGGACTCTGTTAGACAACAAAGGATCAGAGACAATCCTGCACTACAAAAAGCCTACGAAGCTATCAAACGAGCAGAAGCTAACTTTGATATTTTAGATAAAATTGTAGGCGAAGAAAGCACGTGGGGCGATGAAGTACAGGCACAATCTAGTCCATAAATAATCAATGAAGAAACTTTTTATATCAATATTATTGAGTCTAAGCGGTTTAGTCTACGCACAGACAACTCAAGGAGCATGGGGTCTCTATGACTACGATAGAGGAGACTACCAAATGGTATATAATCGCAGTGAAGTCCGAAGCATAGCTTCTATTACTAAACTTTTTACTGCTAATACCATCTTGAGAGCTGGACTAGAACTAGACGAAAAGGTCAAAGTTACTGGTCGTAGCGGCGGACGTTTTTCTCGTGGTGCGCTTGTCAGCCGAATGGATTTAATGAAAGCTATGCTGATCAGTAGCGATAATCTAGCAGCCGAAACACTGGCTAACACCTATCCAGGAGGGTTTGATCAATTTATTACAGATACAAATACTTGGGTTAGAGGTTGGGGCTTAATCAATACAGAAATCGTAGATGCCAGTGGACTACTACCAGGTAACCGTAGTAATGTAGACAACCTTACAGTATTCTTATATAGAATTAAAGACACTCCTGTTATCCGTAGCATCTCTAGTGAAGGACAAACTACACTAAAGTATCCTAAGGGCAAGAAGACTGTTACAGTAAATCTAAAGAATACCAATCCTGTACTGTTCCAATTTGATAACATTTTAATCAGTAAGACTGGAACTACAAACGCCGCAGGTAAATGTGTAATCATGTTAGTTGAGAAAAACACTACTCTACATGCTGTTGTTATTCTTGGACAGAGAAACGGACAAGAACGCAACAAGATAGCAGAGGCTTTTATTTCTATGCTGCCTATCAATAGGGCCATAGCAGATGATCTAAAACCTACAATAGATCTAGGTCTGCCGTTATGAGTGTTACAGGTATAAATTTAGATCACGGAACTGTTACCGGTAATCCTGTACACAATCCAATTAAACATGATGTCATTGTTATCAATGGTATTGCCGAAAGGGTACACAGAGTTGTGGTACACGAGTTTACTATTGCCGCAACAGATCCTGTAATAGAAGCGGCGCCTGCCCTGCTTGATTGGGAACACAGCGAGCAAGGACAATGGATTATGGCACATGCATTAGAAACACCTATTTGGCACAAAAACGAAGATCTGATGCACTATCTAACCAGGTTTGCTATTGTGGCCAAACTGCGGGGAAGGGACTATACATTTTGGACAATGAAGTGGGGCTCAGCCAAGAGCAAATAACAAAAATGGTGCGGGAATATATGTCCCGTTTCCACAAAACATATAAAATACCCAGACATGGTGTTGATAGTGAAATCGAAATATGGTGCGAAGACAATTTGGGCAAACGCTACAATGAATGGACTTTCTACCGCGGACACTATAAAGATCCACACTGTACAGTCAGTATTCTAAGCCCAAAATGGTGCACGATTTTTGAGCTCAAATTTGCAGATTACATCCTAGGAACTGTTGACAGGCCCAAGCCTTGACTGTATAATAAGGGCTATACAATACACGGAGCCTAAGATGCTAACACTTAAACAATGGATGGAAGTAGTCGGATATCGCATTACTGAAGGTAGCGAGTATGGCTGGAACTGCTACGGGCATAAAGCCTATATGCTAGACTCTTGGAACGGTGAACAAGACGGACACAGTTTGACCATTATCTTTGACACTGACACCCAAATGGTCTATGAAGTACAGGCCCACGACTATGTCCATAATCGTGCTTACCGTATGATCAATCCCCTGTACAAGGACGCCCACAGCAAGAAAGCCAAAGAAATGGGCTATTTTTCCGATATGGCTTGGGACGAGGTCAGCTACACAGATTTAGAAGTTGATGAAGATTGGCTGGACAAGGCTACTGCTATTGTTGCAGGCGGGGACTATGATACTCGGGTTAGCATTCCTCTAGACTTTACTGACGAAGAACTGCTCAAGTATATGACTATGGCACACGAACGTGACATGACTTTTAACCAGTTTGTAGAAGAAGCATTAAAACAGGCCATTGAGGAACATAAACGTGATCCCGAAGCCATGCGCTTAAAGGCAGAACAATGGAAAAAAGACCACACACAATCCTACTAATGTGGGACTGTTTGGGCTTGGAATACTGCGAAGATATTACCAAGCGTGAGCAGGCTCACATGTGGGCAGAACTTGGGGGGCGTACTGATACGCAATATGCCAATCTACATCACTTGATCATGCGGGCTAGATTTAACCCCCAAAGACACTACGAAATCTATGCTATCGATGTTGATCATACACTTTCAAGCAAAGATATTATAGACCAATTTGAAGCGGACCCCCAGGGCATGGCAGATCTTGTCAGAGAACGTGGGCGCCAGCTGTACAGTGACCGGGCAACTACCAAGGCTAAAATAACATGACAGACAAAAACAAACGATTTGAAGAACTGACCCCCGAAGAACTCAAAGATCTCAAGATTGAGTTTGCTCCGGGTGCATTTGACAATTTTGACGGTACCCAGGAAGAATTGGATGGCTTGATTGCCGAAATCCAGCGTATGATCACCGACGGAAGTATCCTAGAAAACAGCCGTGAGATCACCGATGAGGACTTCGATGATCTACCTCCAGAAGTACAGGAGCAATTGGCTCGCGCATTCCTGGACCCAGAAGATCATGACAAAATTCCCAACAGCCGGAAACTGCAATGAAGAAAACGTTCTACGAAAAGGTTGGTAGGCGCTACATACCTGTATGTGAGTACGACCCTACCCTAATGGATGCTTTCCCTAAGGGTAGCCATTTGGTCATTTGCTACCCTGGGGGTCAAAGTACCCGCTACAACGTAGACCCTAACTATGCAGCCATGATCGCCGCGGGTAGGGTAGCCGAGGATGCTATTTCGCGAGCCCTAATGCGGGCCAGCGATCTACGTCCAAAGTCAGCACCCCTAACAGATGAACAACGTGCTGCCTGGAATCGGCTGGTTGAAGTTATGGGTCCTGAAGCCAAGTGCCTAGAATGGCCTAGTGCCCGTGAAGCCTGCGAAGAGGCTGTTCGGGCCATGCAAGAGGAAGCCGATAAACTCATGACCCACCCTAGTGTACGCAAGGCCTATGAACAGTTCCTTTTTGTTGCGGCCCTGGCCCAGGAGAAACCCCGTGATTGACCTACTGATTATACTAGCAGTTAACATTTTATGCTTTTGGGCGGGCTATAGGCTGGGCTTAAGGGTAGCTGTGGTACGCATGATTGCCAACATACTCAAGGACCCAACCGAGCTGCAAAATGCCATCAAAGAATACAGTAAGGCCGTGGCTCAAGAGCAGGCCCAGACCCAGGGTGCTCGTGAACTGCGTGTGGAACTACATGGGGGCCACTACTACCTCTATGCCAAGGATACCGATGAGTTCCTGGGTCAGGGTTCAACCCTAGAAGCCGCTATGGAGCTCGTGGCCCAACGCTATCCCGGGGTAGAATTTATGGCTAACAAAGGCCGAACAGTTCAGCCATAATAGTTGCACAGGCTCAATTAATACAGTATAATTAAGTTTACTGCACAGCAGTAATACACATGTAATAACCAAGGAGAAAAACATGTTTAGCACAGAAACAAAGACATACAAATTATTCACAGCACTCTACCAGGGTGAAAAGGTAACACCAGCACAGGCGAGCAAGCGTTTTGGTATCAAGAATATCTCAGCAGAAGTTAGCCGTATCCGCCACGCAGGCTATGCAGTCTACGCCAACAAGCGTACAGCAGGCAATGGCGTAGCTGTTACCGAGTATGTTATTGGCAAGCCAAGCCGTAAGATTGTGGCCGCAGGTTACAAGGCTCTTGCTATGGGCCTAGTCTAACTGGCAACCCTAGGCTAACGCCTTAAACAAAGCCCCTTAATTGGGGCTTTTTTTACGGCTATAAATACTGTTATGAATGAGCGTTATCAAAAGAGCCGTGACTATTTGTACAGTATATTAATGGCTAAAGGTGTGATCTATACCCTGGGCATGTGTATGGGCATACTGGCCCGGCTGAGTGAGAGTGACTACCGCCTGTACAAAGAGCTAGAAGAACGTTCAGTTAAGCAGCCCAAGAAACAGCAACGAGATCAGTAGCCTCGGGATCAACACCCGCTACAGTATAGCCATAGTCTTCTAGTATAATACGCAACTGAGCAGCCGCTCCATCATCCCCTACAGTATAGTTTAAACTGGTCGATCCACTACGCCAAGCAGCCATTAGAGCAGCCAGAAAAGCATAGTGATTGGCAAAGAACTGCTCTACAAGAGCATCGGCAACCAGTTCTGTAGGAGTGAGTTTGTACTCAAGTAAAGTGGTTTTAGTGGGTAGTATTGGTGTAGTCATAGTAGTGTATTTACCCAAGGCCCCGCTGTACACATGTAATAACATGACTGTATTTGATCAACAGCCAGCTGATACGTGGATCGCCCTCACACTCTATATACCAACCAAAGTAACCTAGTTCTGCTAGTATGCGCCCGTTATACATACCAATGCCATGAGCACAGCAGTAGTCCCATATTTCTTCAAGAACACTAATACCAGCAGAAGAACTTATATAGTAGCGCATACGAATACTTATACAAGAAACTGCCAAATGCTACTGTAGAGAGCGACTAGATCATGTATAGCATATAGAACACACTATATAGCATATAGTATACAAGGCCCCGCTGCGGGTCTACAAGTATATTGAGCGTATACAGTCAAGGCCCCGCTGCGCATATATGTGCATGTGTGCAGGATTGGCGCAATCAGAAGTAGCAGGAGTCCTAGACCCGCGATAGCGGCAGCGGTAACGCAGATTTTGCTAGGGCTCAAGCCTAAATGGTAGATCTACAGTGAGAAAAGTGAGAAATTCTGGCGTGAAATCCTGGTGAAATCCTGGTGAAATCCTGGTGAAATCCTAGTGAATTTGACTATTTTTGCAATGCCTCTCCCTCCCACAGTCAAGAAAAATTTGAATACCGTAGTCTACAGGCCCCGACCCCTCTCGAGACTCTAGTGACAGTTTCGGCCACACAAAATTGCACTTTATCACACTTTTCAGCACTTTTTCAGTGGGATAACCAGACCGTATTGACCTTATACGCACGGTCTTCTAAATCTAGTTGCACTTTTAGGCACTTGATCATATACTATATAGACATATATACACTATATAGGGAGACACTATATGCTAGCTCGTTTAGGTTATATTCAATTTCGCACTCATAGAGTTTCTATTAGTAAAGATTTACTTAATGATCGTATATACTGTTTTAAACACACTGATCATCGCTGTGATCTAGAATCATTTAATGATTTAGAATTGGCTCAGGAGTATATAGTAACTCCATTTAGTGCCGGGGAATATCGATTAGAACTGGATGATTAATACTTTTTTATGTGCATAACCTGTGGATAAGTTCAGGGAAGTTGTGGATAACAGTTCAGGCGGTGTTGCCCAAAAGCCACGCTAAAATCTATCCACAGGTTATCCACAAGTCTAACTGCAGGCACACTCGCCGTCCACCCCCACTTTGTTCGAACATGTTATAATTATACTGCCTTTTGGCTTTTGAGTCAATCTAGCTAAAAAGTACTAGGTTTTAGCGTAGGGTCTTTAGTTGACGCTTGTGCGTTTTGAGCTTATAATTTGAGCTTAAAACAAGGAGCGCAACATGTCAAAAATACTGTCTGCAAATACTGCAAAAGCAAAATTAATCTATGTAAAAAATAAAGAAACTTATAAAATTGTAATTGCTTTTAATGTACATAAAAAAGTAAAAGATAATGGGGACGTTGTGCATGTATTCCCAACGCAAGCAAAATGCAATTATGTAAGCGGAGATATTAATTACGAAACACTGCAAGCAGATAAAGATTATATTATAGCGCAAGCTAAAAAAGCACTGCGTACCGATAATATCGAATTTGTTTAATTAAAGGAGCTTAATATGCAAGACCATTATAAACTGCGTTTAGATAATGCACTTGTACAATTACAATATATTATCGATGAGGAATTTGAAGAAAATGAGATAATACAGTCTGCATTTAATGCGCTAGCGTGTGCGCTAGACGAAGAAACCCTAGACCCTTAAGGGTCTTTGGTTGACAGCCTGTGCCCAAAATGCTATAATTATGACATGACGAAAAGAACTGCACGATCTGACTCAAACTTTGTGATCTATGTAGCACTGCACAATGGGCAGGCCTACATTGGGTTGACACGCAAGGGCTCTACAACTGTAGGGAAGGCTGTCAAAGAGCGCTGGCGCAAGCATGTGAGCCGCGCTCGTAACGAAGCTCGCGACTGGGTGATCTATAACTATATGCGCGATGGCAACTGGGACGGTTGGACGCACCAAGTGATCACTGTAGTGCGCGGTCGTGCTGAAGCTTATGCATACGAGCGTGAGTTGGTCAAGTTGTTTGAACCCGAATTGAACGATCAATACAGATAAGGAGCTAGATATGTCAAGACTGTTTAATGAACTGCGTGTGGGTCGTATGTTTCACTGCAATGGCAACGACTATGTCAAACAGAGTACACGAACTGCCCGTATGCTTATGACGGGACGAGTCTTCTACTTCGGCCAAAAAGAGGTTGTCCATTTGGCCAGTTGGTAGTATAATACTATTTTAAGGAGCGAAACAATGAGTTACACACTCTACATCTACCGGGCAGATCGTCGTTGCAAGACTGGAGAGCGCCTGTTCTCTACTACAGTTTGGCCTGCAAAGGACGACAATGCTATGCGTCGCACTGTAGCAGACCTGTTTGATCTGTACCCGCCTGACCGGGGCTGGCGCTTTGACTGGACGCCCAGCACAAAACGAGTGCGGAATTTGATGACTGGCGAGCTTGTAGAGATAGCGCACGATACGCCTCGCTCGTGCGATCCCTCTAGCGAACTCTACTGGAGCATGTAATGAACGCAATAGAACAGATGAACTTCGTTATTTGGGCCGCTAAACGAGATCCCAAGTTCACGCAGAGCCGCAAGGCCTATGTGAGTGCTCTATGGGCGTGGCGTAAGATTGCCCGTAAAGACCCTACGGTTGACAGGGTTATCAAAACCTGCTATAATTAAGGCTTAGTAACAAGGAGCGCGAAATGGCATATGTATCACAAGAGATGAAGGCAAAGCTGGCACCTGCGGTCAAAGCACTGTTGAAGAAGTATGGCTTGAAAGGTTCGCTGAGTGTACGCAATCACAGCACACTGGCATTGACTATTAGTCAGGGCAAGATCGACTTCATTGGCAACTTCAACGAGACTTGCAGCCGACAGCCCAAGTACAACGATCGTCAGTTTACGCCTGCAGAGAAGAGCATCCAAGTCAATACCTACTGGTGTCACGAGCACTTCAGCGGCAAGGCCAAAGACTTCTTAGTGCAGGCTGTACAGGCGCTGAAAGGTCCCGAGTACTTTGATCACAGCGACATCCAGACAGACTATTTCCATTGCAGCCACTATGTCGATATCAACATTGGCCGCTGGAATAAACCCTACGCACTGGTCAAGTAATGATTGACACGGGCCCTAGCCCGTGTTATAATACTATTTTAAGGAGCAAGACATGCGATACTATGACGAACTAGCTCGCTATGAGCGCAACGGTTTTGACATTATTGTTGACAAGACTTGGGAAGAAATTAGTATCCGCGACAGCTTCGACGACTCGTGTTACGACATTAAGGACATGGAACGCAAGGTCAACTCGGGTGAGTTGGACTGGTTCATGTTGCGAGTGCGTGTATTTGTAGAAGGTAACGAACTGGGCAGTCATTATCTGGGCGGCTGCATGTACGAAGATGCTCGTGAAGTGCTTACAGACGGCACTGCCGAAGACTGTATCTACGCTGCAATGGAAGAAGCAAAGCAGGCAGTTTATCCGCTCATGCGTAAACTGCAAGCGATTAATGAGGAGATTGAACGTGAAACTGTTTGAGTGTATGATCGAACTAAACGGTTCCTGGCACAAGGTGCAGGTATCCGCAGAACGAGATCAAGCTGCCTACGAAATGCTCTGCGCCCAGTACGGGTCTGAAGCTGTCAAGGGCTACCCACATGAAGTAACTAAACCATTTTGGAGTTGATAGTACTATGAAACTGAACGATATTTTGCAATGGGCAGGCACTGTCTGTCTGCTTACCATGTACGCATTAATGTCGTTCTTTCCACACCTACATCCTTGGAATATTGTTGCAGGTGTTCTTGGCGGAGCATGTTATTTGGCATGGACTGTACGTGTGGCAAATAAGCCACAGATGATCGTGAACGGGGTAGCAATAGCCATAGGACTTGCAGGGTTATATCGCGCATGGGGTTGACAGTTTGGCTAGAGTGCGTTATAATACACACATAGACAACAAAGGAGCGAAACAATGTTGACCGACAAGCAAAAGGCAGCTCGCCTGCGCCTAGCGTTAGATGCACTGCAACACGCAGACGCTTGGGTGCAGGAAGCACTGGGTGACACAGATGTCTGCTATGAAACCCACACTCGAATCCAGGACTTGGTTGATGACTTGATGCACGACATTATTGAGCTGGAGGCTGTATGATTACCGCAGACAAACTCAAAACCCTAACTACCTTCACAGGCGCGGCCCTACAACGGGCAGTGGGCAAGGATGCTAAGAAGCTGACTAAGGGCGCAGACTTCATGGGCGCTTGGTTCCTGGGCCTTACTAACGGTGGGCAGTTCTGCTACAGTGTCAGGTTCTTTGACAAGGACCTTGGGCACGATACCTTTGAAAAAGTGTTCTTGACCTATGACCCTATAGAGGACAAGGTTATTGCAACACTTGGTTGACGAAACAGCCAAAAGGCCGTATAATTAAGACTTAAACAGCAAACAGGAGCGAGCAATGAGCGTAGTTTTTAAGGCTGGTGAGAAGACTTTCAAGGCTAGCGAAGTGCTGTGGATTAAGCGCGAGCTGGTCGACGCTATCATTGAGCAGGCCCTGCTAGGGCAGACAGAAGCGTTTATCGACATGATGATCGACGGTCAAGAGGACATGTCGCGCAATGGGATCAACGAAACGCTAAAAGGCGTTAAAGAAAGCGCGGGCGAGTTCCTCAACGATATGCTGGGCGACCTGCAACACGCCGTTGAGGAACGTCTCAAGTCCGCACAATACGGCGCGGCTGTCACTGGCTTGAAGTTCGATCTCGCTGGCGATGTTACAGACATCGAAGTTGACGTTACTGTAGCGTTTGAGCAACAATAACCCTACGGTTGACAGGGTTATCAAAACCTGTTATAATACACACATCAACAACAAACATTGGAGCGAAACGATGAACAAAGTAGTCCTGCACACTGACGGTAAACGCGGCCTGTGGTCTGATGTAGCTAAAGCAATTACGATCACTGACATCCAGCTGGGCACGGGCACTATTTGGGAAGGCGAGACGCTTGACCAAGCATTCGGAGAGCTCCGTGTTTACTTTGACACTGAGACCTGGGATACCCGCAGGGACGGCTTGATCTACACCGATCGCCTGTTTATCAAAGAGCTGCAAGAGTTCCTCAACGCACACGGCCTGCCAGGCAAAGATGTCTGCTACTCTGAGCAGGGTATGCAGGGCGACGACTATGTGTCGCTGGACGCAGGGGGCAAGTTCTACAAGGCTTGGATGGCTAAGTTCGGTGTGGCGCAAGAGCAACTTGTAGAAGTGTACTAATAACCCTACGGTTGACACGGGTACCGAAAGGTGCTATACTATAGGCTAAGTTAAACAAAAGGAGCGAACCAAATGTCAAACTACCCTAACATGAGCTACTGTATGAACGGCAACACTCTCATGGCTCTGCGTCAAGTGCTGGAAGCAATGGCGAGCGAAGGCCCTATGTTCCTGCGTGAAATGAGCAAGGACGAGTACCGTTCCTACAAAGAGCTGTTCAATGCCTGCGAGAGCTTCCTTACTCTTAGCGAAGAGCTGGAGACCATTGTAGAGGAAGAAGAATACTATGACGGACAGCCCGACGAAGCGCAAGAATGGCACGACTTTGACCCTGACTGCTAAAGGGTCTTTGGTTGACGGCCTAGCCAAAAGGCCGTATAATACATACATCAACAACGCACTTAGGAGCACACAAAATGGCAACTCGTAGCACTATTGCACTGGAATACGCAGACGGTACTATTGGTCAGATCTACTGCCACTGGGACGGCTACTTGGATCACAACGGCAAGATCCTGCAAGAGCACTACACTGACGCTTTCAAAGTGCGTGACCTGCTTGACGGCGGCGACACTTCTACGCTGAGCGAGAGCGTTGAGGACTGCGACTTCTACACCAAGCGCGGTGAGGAACTGAATCCCCAGCGTATGTACAAGGACTTCCAAGAGTATTCACGTGAGTGCCAGCGTGAGGAGTACGATTACATCCTGCGACGCGACGGCCGGTGGTATGTGTCTATGTACGGCACTGACGGCGAGTACCTGACTATGCAGGACGCTTTTAAGTTCCAATCACGCGAGGAGTGCGAAGAATGATCAAAGTCATTACCAACAACATGGGCAGTGGCGACTGGGTTACAGTCCTGGGACACTGCAAGGAAGTCTTATTTTCGGACCATCGCATTAGCCCGCAAGGGCTTGTAGATATCTTGAACGCGACACTAGACTGCGGTGCAGAACTGGTAGAAGTAACTGACGAACAACTTGAAGAAGGAACTTACTGATGAGCAAGGTAGCAGAACTAGCCTACGACATTGAACAACTGTACATTGAGGGTCTGTCGGCGAGTGCGATTGCTAAAGAACTCAACTGCCCAATTGGCATTGTCAAGGGTTGGATTGAGGGCAATAGTCTAGAAGACGAGTCAATGGACCCCTACGATACGATCAATTCGTAGTGTTGTAATTGTGCAACAACTAAAGACCCGACAGTTGACAGGGTCTTTGTTTGGTGCTATAATTAAGACTTACACAAACACACAAGGAGCGATAGATGAAAGAGCTGAAAGAATTTGTAGAACGCGAGAACAAGTGGAGCGCCCTGTTCAACAGCAAGGCACTGGATCTGAACAATGCCGCAGATCGCAAGAGTATCGCTGGCAAGATTGATGCTTGCCTCAGCCCTGAGAACTTGCACTGCGACGGTGAGATCAGCGCCGCAGAAGCTAATCGCAAGTTCCGCTTCTTGACCAAAGCCGCAGAGCAACTGATGAAGTTGGATCCCTCTGTTGAAATTCACGAATACTACTAAGGAGCCAACATGCCTAACTGGTGTAGCAACGGTATCACGATCAAGCACAAAGACCCACAAATGATCGAGAGAGTGCTCAAGGGCAAGGATGGTCTGCTTGCTGAGTTTATTCCTACTCCGGCTTCTTTGCTGGAGACTATGTCCGGATCGTTCGGTGATAGTGCTAAACAACTAGAGCTTGAGCGTAAGCAACTAGACAACATTGCCAAGTATGGCTACAAGGATTGGTATGACTGGCAAGTGGCCAACTGGGGTACCAAGTGGGACTTTGCGTTAGAAAGTGTTGAACGAACAGATCCTAACACTGTGCAGGCAAGTTTTGAGAGTGCATGGGCTCCTCCTTGCGCGGCTTATGAGAAGCTCTGTGCTATGGGTTTTGAGATCGAAGCATTCTACTACGAGCCCGGTATGGCGTTTGTAGGCAAATGGTCAGGCAACGAAGAAGACTATTTTGATGACTATTACGAATACGGCGGAACGAATTCGGAGACCGTCCGTGAAGTGATCGGGGAAGAACTTGATGACTATTTCAATATCTCCGAAGACATGGCCCAATGGGAAGAAGAAAATGAAGAAAACGAATCGTGAACTAAACAAAGACCATGCAGGCAAAGAACTGCTACGGGTGCGCCCTAAGCAGCCGGCCTACGATTTTGAACCTCTAAAGGCTGTAGTCCATCAATGGATTACAGGTGCTAAATGAGCAGACTACAACTGTTTGGCCGACCTTGGGTTGTCTTTGATGCTAAGAACAAAGATCATCGCAAGTGGTTTGCAGACTTCAACAAGAACCTAACTTGGGCTCGTTGCCCTGTGCGCTTCGTAGTTAACGATGATCACGGCGATCTGATCACACAGATTCAACGAGGCTTGATCCAGTACTATGTTGATCGCGAGTTTGGACCCGAATCTGCTCCACGGGTGCGCTCAAAAGGTGTTGTAAAAAAGCCACAAAAGCAATAACCCTACGGTTGACAGGGTTACCGTTTGGCGCTATAATTAAGGCTTAGTTAAACACAAAAGGAGCTTGAAATGACTGCAACTACTTTCAACCTGGACGCTGTTCAAGACGCCGTTAACGAAGCAGGTATGGCTGCTCGGACTGCCGCTAAAGCATTCCATGCCCAACACGGTGATCGTGACGCTTGTGGTTTTGCTTGGGTCAACGTTTGGGGTGTTCGTTCTAACAGCAAACTGGGCAAGGCTCTGCAAGCCGCAGGCTTCCGTAAGGACTATACCGGTAGCCTGCAACTGTGGAATCCCAGCAAGTTCCCTACTCAAAGCGTCAACATCCTAGAAGCGGGTGCAGAGGCTTATGCTCAAGTCCTGCGAACCAAATTGGGCCTTGAGAAGGTTTACGCTGGTTCACGTTTGGACTAATTAATGGTTCGAGCTAGCCAAAAGAGGTTGACAAACGGCTAGCTCGAAGTTACAATAGAAACATGTTCAAAAGAACATACACTTTTTAAACACACAGAAAGGCACACAAAATGGCTACAGATAAACTTTTTACCGTGGTTGGTACTTCCAAACTGGACGGCGTTACGAAGGTTCGTTTTGCTAATGACGTTCTCCGCACTAAGGTCCTGCAGAAGCACGGACACGAGGACATTGTTCTCGTTGAACTGCCCGAGGCTATGACCAAGCTCGAAGCGGTCAAGGCTATTCAGTCTGACGAAGCGTTCTCGAGTGCAGCATCCCAGGCAGCAATTGCCGACTATCTGGATGCAAATGCCCCTAAGGCAAAGTCTACTAAGACTGCGGCTCCTAAGGCTAAGGCCACTGCCACCAAGGCCCCTGCTAAGGCTAAGGCGCCCAAGGCAACTGCAAAGGTTGCCGATACTTCCGACATGGAAGACGCTCCGTTCTGATCTAAGACACCGTATCGCATTGGTTCATAAATACTTGATGCGATACGGTGTATCTTTATCAAAGGACTATTTAGAAGGCGAGTGCGTGGTCATTAGGGATTTTCAATCAACTCCTAAAGGCCGTGTGCTTGCCATTATACTGCGTGACAACCGTCACGAATCTGAACAAGTTGCTCAACGCATCTGCGATCTACTCAATAAATCTGAATCATGACCTGGGAACTTTATGAGGTCTGGACCGTCAACGAAGACGGCCACGAAGAACTGCTGGACACTACTAAGAGCTTGAAAGAAGCTCAAGCAATGGCAAGAAATGCATTGACAGATGATGTTGTTGAGTGTATAATTTATAAAGAAGAAGACGGCGAGCTCTATGAGGTCGAAGTCGTAGCGTAAAGAACACTGCTCGGATGGTGAAATAGGTAGACACAAGGGACTTAAAATCCCTCGCCGAAAGGCATGCCGGTTCGATTCCGGCTCCGAGCACCAAACGTAGGGCCGTTAGCTCATGCTGGTTAGAGCAGTGGACTCATAATCCATTGGTGCTGTGTTCGACTCACAGACGGCCCACCATTTAGAGAGCCTGGGAAACGCAAAGACTAGGCTTTCATCTGCCGGTAGCTCAGTTGGATAGAGCACGTGCCTTCTAAGCACGCGGTCAGGGGTTCGAATCCCTTCCGGCAGGCCATTTTTGTATACTTTTAGTGTACAGTTTTTTAATACTCAAGTACACAAAAAGGTACCGTCGGGCGTTTTACAGCGATTCTTTTACTGTAGACGCACACTAGCACACAACGAGAGCCCTGTAGCCATCCGGTTGACAGGGCGTTGTTTTGGCCGTATACTAAAGACTCAACACAGTAGAAAAGGAGTCGAAAATGCCTAGAATCACCGCCCCCACTGTCCAGGCTTTCAAAGTTGAGCTAACCGAGTATGAACGTGGTTGGGGACAGAAGCACTGGGATACCTGGTACTTCGACAACGAAGAGGAAGCCCGACAGGCCGCTATCGCCTACAACAGAGAGCACAACACCGCCAGCTCTGCACCTGACTGGTATGTGCGGGCAGACTACATAGGTCCAGTCCGCTAAACAAAGCCCGCCGCAATGGCGGGTTTCTCTTGTCCAAAGTGCCAAAAGGTCTTATAATACATACATAGACAGCAAGGAGCACACTATGATGGTTCAAGACAAAAAGACAGGCGAGTGGTATGATCCCGAAGTCAAGTTCGCCGAGTTGATGGAGCAGGATTGGTTCCGTGCCCAGCTGGTTCGTATGCGGATGCGGGATCAAGGCTACAAGGACGTTACCGTTGAAGAGCCCTGTGAGATGGAGCAGGTCCTTGTAACCGACGGCACTGAGTTCCGTGTGCTCCACAGAGAGGAAGGTTCTTGGGCATTCGAGGTTGCACCCTGCGACAGAACCGCTATGAAATTCTGGAAGAAATTGGTTGACTGATCGCCCAAAAGGTCTTATAATACATACATAGACAGCAAGGAGCACAAGATGAAACACACCCTGTACCGCATAGTTGATCACAAAACCGGCTACCATCGTGCCATCATGGTCATGACTGACATGGACGGTATGTGGATGGATCGCTTCTGGGACTTTGGCTCCATGGATGTGTTTGATGTTGCTCGGTCTATCGAGATCTTCAACGAGATCAAAGTGTCGATTGACAGCGTGTCAAAGACTGAATTCACTCGCAAGTTCGGCAAAGCCTTTGCACTGTAAGGAGCACACTGTGGCAAATACCCAGATCCCCAAGAGCCTGTATCGTGTCTATGAAGTCGAAGCAGACATGTTCGACTACGATCCTGAGCAGTGCCTGTTTGAAAGCGACAACCTGGGCATGGCTCACTCTGAAGCCTACAATCTGTGGCTAAAAGACAACACTCGCATCTACACTATTATCCAACCCTATGATGAATCCTGCCGCGGTGGATACGGCTTTGCGGAGGAAGAATGAAAGACTTTAACGGTAACACACTAGCACTTGGCGACTTTGTAGCATTCCTAGAGCCTAACTATCGACACATGGTACAGGGCAGGGTTGTAGGATTCACTCCTAAGCAGATCCGCATCGAGTTCACGCCCTATTACTACAACCGCAAAGACCGAGCAGTTGAGACGCAGACCTGCTTACGCGATCAGAACTATGTGGCTAAAATACAACAAAAGGAATCGGTAGAATTGGTTGACTGATCTAGCCAAAACCTGTATAATTAACACATACAGAAACACAGCAGGAGCGAATGATGGACTTGATTACTTCTTACTTGATGGGCACAGTGGCACTGATTGGTCTGTTTGCACTTCGTTGCCCGCATGAGAACCTGCGTACTGTGTTTGCCCTGGGCGTGGCTTGGCCTTTGAGCATCCTGGCAATCCTTGCTATGATTGCGATCCTGGCTGTGGGTTGGAACTTCGATGTTGCTGAAGGCCGTAAGATGTTTGGCTTCCGCAAGCCTACGAACTCCAAGGCTCGTGGTTATGCCCTGACCCTGTTCAAACTGGAGTTCCAACTCTACTCTGTGAAAGCCTAACATGACAGTTTGGATTGTGATCCGCAACGACAAGATCGATTCTGTGTTTCTCTCGCAAGAGCAGGCACAGGAACACATCAACAGCATCAAAGGTTGGAACCTTTGGAAGATCGTAGAAAAAGACATTGAAGGAACATTGGTATGAATATCTACACCGTCCGCGACAACCTCAAGAACACTATTGCCGGCAAGCAACGACACCTAGAGGGCCTACAAGAGTGCATCCGGGGTCTTAATGCTCTAGACGACCAGGGCGATACATGGTTCCGAGCCACTATCATTGTAGAGTTCCTTACCATCAACCTAGAAGAACTCCATGCTATTCTCAAGGATGTAGAAGTCTGTTGCGAAAAAGCCACAGAGCAGAGCTGGCAAGGGGTTGACAGACAAGGCGGGATTTAGTATAATAAGGACATACTAGAGCACAAAGGAGCGAACCGTGGGCTACAAGGTACTGGGCAAAACAGAAGATCTCATGCAAGGTTTTGAGCCCCGCAAGGGACTAGAAGGACCCTACAACTTCGGCGGGCGAGTGTTGTATTATGACAACAAAGAGGGCAAGTACTGGGATCCTCGTACAGACTTCTATGTACCCCACGAAGAATACTTTCGGTTGACAGGGTTGATGTAATAGTGTATAATAGACACATAGACAAGCAAGGAGCGAACCATGCAAGCACTAGTTAATCTAGCAATCGTTATGATGCCCGTGATCATCATGGGTTTGGCACTGTTGATCAAAGGAGAGTTCTAATGGAAATCACTATCCAGGGCCTGAACAAGCGCCAGCAAGTGCTCGCAGACATCATCTGGGCCTGTGAGACACGCAAAGAGATTAACACCTTTATTCGTAGTCTGCCTACTATCCAACTGCAAGACGAAGCCAAGGCAATTGTTGATCTGATGATCATGGCTACTGTAGAACAGTGCTACGATGGGCTGAGCCCAATGGCAGAGGCAGAAGCAGTGTTGTCAAAATACAACAAACGCCAATAACCCGCCAGTTGACTGGGTTACCAAAAGACAGTATAATAGATACATATTAACACAAAAGGGAGCGCAACATGTCTAAAGTAAATTATGATTCTTTCTCCAGCTTTGACCTGAACGAAGCCTGTGACTTCTTTGACAGCGAGAAGCAGAGCAACTGGAAGAAGATTGGCAAGTTCATCGTTGCAGATGGACAGGAGTTTAACGAGGTCATGCTCAAAGAGTTTGACTACGACGAGGTCAATGAAGGCGAGTATGCGGCATTTGAAGCAGGCGTCCGCTATGCTCTTACTAAGATGAACATTGCCCTAGATGCCGCAGACCTGCCCTTAGAAGTAGCAGAAGTGGACTTGGTAGAGAGCATGGGCTATATGTTAGTGCGCACTGACGACACGCCAGAGAGCTTTGTCAAACGGGTTATGAAGAAGCCCGTCTTGATGGTAGAGAGCTGGGTAGATTAAGAAGTTGACAGGGCCACCAAAACCCTGTATAATAGACACATCAACAACGCAAATAGGAGCGAACTATGAACGTAAAAGACATCAACACTGCCCTGATTACAGGTTCATTCACTAACACAGAACTCAGCTCAATCATCGATGCTGTCAAGTTTGCCCGTAGCCGTTTGGCGCAGACCACAAAAGGTAGCCTGCGTGTTGGTGACTCAGTAGAGTTTACATCAACCAAAACCGGCGTTACTGTCAAGGGCACTGTGACCAAGATTGCCATCAAGTATGTGACCGTCAAGGCAGCTACAGGCCTGTGGCGAGTGCCAGCCAATATGCTCAACAAGGTTGAAGCCGAGTACGCATAAATTGGACTACAAAGAGCCTTGACACACAGGGCTCTTGATAGTATAATTAATGTTTTAATACACATTGGAGCGAACACAATGGCAAGTAAGTTTAAAGTCCTGAGCCTAGACAACACCGCGCCCTCAAAGGGCACTACCAACAAGTTTGATCTGGACACACAGGCAGTGAACCAAAAAGAACGCGAACTCAAAGGTGTGTCGGATGCAGAGATCATCGAGCGACTGCGTAACCGTTTTGAGATCTTAGATGACATGACCCGTGCAGTCAAGAAGGGTGATGTACGGGCCATGATCGTCACAGGTCCCCCAGGTGTAGGTAAATCCTTTGGCGTGGAGAAAGTACTAAGCAAGCACGATGTGTTCGCAGATGTAGCACAGAACGAAAAGCTGAAAAAGTACGAAGTGGTCAAGGGCGCAATGAGTGCAATTGGTCTGTACAAGAAGCTGTACGAGTACAGTGATAAGAAGTGTATCCTAGTGTTTGATGACTGTGACTCAGTACTGCTAGACGACCTGAGCCTGAACATTCTCAAGGCTGCTCTGGACAGCTCAAAGAAGCGTACCATTCACTGGAACACTGATAGCCGTTTGCTCCGCCAAGAAGGTGTGCCCAACAGCTTTGAGTTTAAGGGCGGCTGCGTATTCATTACTAATATTAAGTTTGACAACGTTAAGAGTAAGAAGCTACGTGACCACTTGGAAGCACTAGAGAGCCGTTGCCACTATTTGGACTTGACTATTGATACTGAGCGTGAGAAGGTCTTGCGTATTCGTCAAGTAGTCACTGAGTGCGGAATGCTAGACGACTACGAGTTTACAGAGGAAGCTAAACAAGAGCTGATTGAGTTTGTAGATGTTAACAAGAAGAAGCTGCGTGAACTGAGCCTGCGTACAGTGCTCAAGATAGCAGACTTGCGTAAGAGCATGCCTGATCGTTGGCGTGCTGTAGCAGAGGTTACTTGTATGCGCCGCTCCTAACCTGCATACAAGTAGGGCGTGGTTCGCCCAGTCCTTAGCTGTACACAAGTCCGATTCGCTCCCGGCAGTACACTAGATGGACAACTTTAGAACCCCACTATCCGATTCGCTCCCGGTGGTGGGGTTTCTTTTCATCGAGAGGTCGGTGGTCGGCCGGTGAGGATGTGGGGGGTCGGGGCTTACAAATATATTATTAATACTATAGTTTTAAGAGCTTAGTGGTGCAAAATCACCAGGCCGACGATAAACTTTATGTATATTAAATTTTTTGCGCGGCAATTTTTTTTGGGCTGTAGACCCATTTCGGGCACTGTAGTATATACGGTAAGCTCACTCTAACTACAATACGTATCCCCGGCCTGCAAGGCACTGTAGCGACGAGTGAGCTTGCGAAAGAGTCAGCTACGGAGTTAATCCCACATACTGCGAAAATCACCGTAGTGTCGTATAGCTGTATATGCACACTCTGCTAGAAATTCAAAGTGTTTGGCCATTAGTTCTAGCGTAGGACTAGGGCTAGTTCGCTGTGCTAGTGCATAACAGGCTAAACCCATATCTACATAGTAACTACTGTTAATGCCACGATGTGCGCCTAGTTCTGGAAATACTGAGCGTGTAAACCAACAGGTATCAGCCAAATCTAACGCTTGTTGGCTGGTTCTTATAGCCATATATCGTTCAGCGTAGCTAGGCTCGGGTTGCCATGGGTTTTTGTCTATTTTGCTAGCCAGTATGTCTGTTTGGTAGTTTACTATGTGTTTAGGTATATTCCAACCGTGCAGACTATAAGTCTCTTCTAGTATAGATTTCAGTGCATGTTGAGCTAACTGCATTTAGGGCTCCTTCGTACACTGTATTTAATTTAGGAGAGAAATATGCACAGTTTAAGGCCTAAAAAATCTGTTTTGAACCGCTGCGCGGCTTCGCCGCTAGTACTTGGGTGCCGGCCCTTACTTGTATTCGTAGTTAACGGTATCGTCGTTGTCCTGTAGTGTAACAGCGCCGTTATTGTGGTGGAATCTACGGGCCATTTCAGTCTTGGGACTTAGCGTGACGTAACGTTTGATTTGGGGGCGGGTAGCCTGTATGTACTGCCTAGCTTCACGGATCAGTCTGCGGCCTGCACCCGGTTGGTAGCTCCAAATAGTGTAAAAGGCCGCAATGTTATCTCCGGTTTTACCCAGCTCAGTTTCTGTTGTAGGTATTTGGTCAAGATAGGCTGCACAGACCACTGCCGCGGGCTTGTCGTCCTCTATTAAGACCAATATTTCTGCGTGATCATGTACACGGCTTGCTGTGGGTATTGCAGGGCGTACAGGATCATCTTTGACTAGATCCACTAGGGGATCGTTGAGATTTGTAATCACTTTTAACATTTTCGCTACTCCGACCGTTTATATACATACTTATCAAAAGTCTTGTTAAAATTTGATTACAGTTCGTCACTGTTTAAATTATTGATCAATTGACGTAGTTTACTGCTTTCTACCTGGGCGGCTGTTTTCTTGATGGCTATGCCTGCTAGGGGGTCATGTCCTTCACGGGGTTGTGCCCGTTCCCAGGGCTGTTGAGCGGGTGCGGTTGTGCTGGTGCGCTGTAGGCCTGCCAGTATGTTAGCACCTTTGCTAGCCGGTTGACCGTCATTGTCGCTTTGTCCATCTTCGCCCGGATCTGTGATGCGTAGTGTGTCAATGTTAAAGTCTAGGTCAATCTTTTGTCCAACACCGCTACTACTACGAGTTTTCATCAGCTGTATTTGATACTTGCCACGTTCACGCATGGCTCTTGATGTAAAGATACCAAACACGTTATCGGCTGTTTGAATCTTACTGAGTCCGCCTGAAATGTGGCTGTGATCGAACTCTACTTCTTCAACAGCACCACGGTTAAGCTGGGCCGCAGTAACCAGTACACAGTTCTTTTCCACTGCTAGATTACGCAATTCTTCACTTACAAACTTGTCCTTGATAAAGAGATTTTCTGCCGAAATCTTCTTGCTGATAGGCATCAACAAGTCCAAGTAGTCCACTAGCAGTATGTCGACCTTGCGACCCAACTTGATTTCATATTCTTTTAGGTAACTGCGTACATCGTTAGCAGTCTTGCCCGAGGGCATGTATTTGACCTGATAAGTACCTGATTTCTTACCAATGACCTTGACACGCATTTCAACTTCATCGATCTGTCGGAAAACGTCACGTGCGGCAATTTCTGTAATCATCGAGTCCACACGCATTGATACTAGTTCTTCACTAAGTTCAAATGTTAGATAAACAACATTAAGTCCCTGCAGGGCCCAGTTGACGCCCAAGTTGGCTAGGAACAAACTCTTACCACCGCCTGATCCTGCGGCAAAGATGTTAAGCTCACCTCTGTTCATGCCACCAAATAGCTTCTTGTCCACAGTTTCCCAACCAGTGCTCAACTGTCCGTTTTTATCTTTAATCTTTAGCAGTCGAGCTCTAGGATCGGCAAAGTAGTCTGTACCCATATCCTTGGTTAGACCGATTTGCACAGCCTTTTTTACTAGGTCTTCTACAGGACCATACTCGCCCTTTTCCAGTAGGTCTGCACTCTGCAGAATGGCTTTTTCTAAACCCTTGTGTCGAATAAAAGTTTCAAAGTCAGTTAAGAGCCAATCGTAGTGTTCTTCGCGTAGCTCACCTGCAGGTTGAAAATTACTGTTGGTGGCTGCATTAACAATTTCATAGGTAGGCAATACATTATGCTCAACTACATAATCGTTGATAAACTTGGCACTGGTCTGTAGTTTGCGATCAAACAGTTCATGATCAAAGATGCTTTGACAGCGAATGAATGTTTCAGCATCGCTCAGCATCATTTCTAGATATAGTTTCTGGATATCGTATCCGTAGTCTGCGTTTTGTCTTGTAGTCATTGTAGTATTATAATTTCTTTAAACACGAATAGCAATATGTTTGACAGGTGCCCAGTCCTTGCGCCATATGCGCTGCCGGGTATGATAGGCTACAGCACCAATAGCACTGGAATTATCTCCGGGATCGGGCAAACTCCAGATGTATTTAAATTTAGGTTCAACTTCGTTACGGTTAGCATCACTGTTCATGGCACAGCCACCCATATAGACTAGACTATCGGCGCCAGTGAGCATTCTAGCCTTGTACATGACCTTGCAGACTTCCATTTCGAATCGTTCCTGTACTGCGGCCGCAAGGTCACACTGTTCTTGTAAATTCATGAGGTCTGCCGACCAATTGAGTACACCCCTATGGAAGTTATAGGCTAGATCAATAGGGCCACCTGGATTAAAGTATAAATCGACACTGCTTCTAAATCTTCTAGGGTCTCCTTGACGGGCCATTGCCTGTAGCAGATGTTCGTCTTGAATAGGCTTTAGTCCTAGCATCTGTGTAAATGCACTGTAGAATAATCCTAGACTGTGCGGGTATTGTGTGCTCCAAACTTTACGCATTTCACCGTGCTTACCTTCCCATATCGACGCACAGTCGAACTCGCCAATTGCATCTAGTACAACAATTGCACAATGATTAAAGGGGCTGGTATAGTAGCCTGCGGCTGCATGGCTAGCATGATGCTGTGTATAGGTAACAGGTGCATAGCCTAGCCCCCATTGTTTAAGATGATGTCGAGGTAGATTGTCTAGTCTAAATGCTGTCTTATACTGCTTGGCTTTTATTTGCCTAGCTTTCTTAAGCCAGGGATTTTCATACCAAAAAATTCGATCAGGGGAACCGTAGTGTTCTAAAAAAGTTTTAAACTGACTCGATTCTAGTTGATCAGTATCCCTGTTTATAATGTCACCTATAAACTGGCCATCACGAAAGACAGCAAGACTGCTGCCATGGTTAAGTGCGTTTATACCCCATTGTATCATTTGTAAATAAACGGATCTCGTTCCCTAAGTTCTTGTATTCTTTTCTTATACTGGCGACGTTCCTGCCAGCGAGTGTAAGGCGTTAATAGCCATTTGATTAATTTCATTCTTCGTCCTTTTTGAACCATTTACGCATCTTAAGTTGTATTTTAAGATTATTTGATTCTTTACTACTAATTATACTGTGAAGTGTATAGAGTCTGCCGTAAAGATTTACCGCTTCGTTAACGTCCTTAATACCTTCGGCCCATTCAGGAAAACTAACACTCCAGCCAAATTCTAATGCCTGTTCAACCATCTTTATCCCAGCTTCGTCTCTATCTGCTAGAACAATAACTTCTCTTTGCAATTGGCTTATTAACGCATGTTGACTTGTGCCTATTTCTGCGCTCATTACAGCTACGCCGTCAATACAAATTGCATCTATTGGGCCTTCTGTGACTATTACATATTTACGATCATAGTGTTGCCTATCCAAATTAAACACATAGCCAGGTTGTTGCTCACTTATGTATTTAGGTTTACCGTTAGTTATCTTACGTGCTGTATATCCAACAATGCGACCTTGATAGTAAAAAGGAATGATCAATCTATTCTGAAATCCGTCCTCTGGCGTCCAGTGAAATGGATAGTCTTCAAGGTATAAATTTCGAGATAACAAATACTCTAGTACAGGTATTAGCTCTTCAGGAGGATCATCTAATATGTCTTTAATAGGAACTGATCCTAAAGGTAGTGCTTTATCAATGAATACAGGTACTACTGGCTTTGAACCTTGGTACGAACTGTCTTCTTCTATACGTAGGGCTTCGATGCTACATTTGGTTACTAGATCGTCTGGAACATGCAACCATTGTAATAGACGTTTAAATTTAGCTGTGATTTTCCTACCTGGTTGCCAGCTGGCTTTAAATCCACAATTGAAGCAATGATAGCTAACTCCTTCATTGAGCATAATGCCGCCACGCTGGCGTGTATCTGAGCCTGTACCATTATGGTGGCAACAAACCGCATTGAAACTTACCCAGCCGCTAGGAGTAGTTTTTCTTTTAGGAGGCAGATAAGATTGAACAGTATCTATGATAAGACTCATAGATGTATTTTACTGCAATATAGTTACTCTGTCAATTTTTCCGGCGTTCTCATCTGCTCGAACATAGGTTATTCTAAGCCAGTTAACTTCATTAGAAAAGTCTGTAGGTATAGTATAAGTTTTGGTTAATGTGCTAGTTGATGTGGCTACACTAAATGATTCGATAGTTTCCCAGGTTGTGCCTGTACTAACTACCGGATCGTATGTTATTTGAACTTCTATGTTTGCTTCTAAAGTGTCAAACTCGAAATTCAGATCAACATCCTGTGTTGTTGCAATATCATTCTTCGGCTTAACAATTACAGAGTCACTATAGTATGTTCTAACAGGTATAGTTGTATTTTCTAAATAGGTAAATGTTTTAATAACAGTGGATGCTTGAGGTTTTGCAGTAGCAGATCCGATTAATTCCATTCGACCTGTTGCACCAAATTGTGTGTCGCCGTAAATAACATTCTTTGTATCGTCGTCGTTTAATACATATAGTGTATAAGTTAAAAACTGAGGACTTAGGTATTCTATATCAGCTGCCGGAATAGTAAACGTTGCAAGACCGGGAGTCGAACTATGAGTGATATCTGCTGTGTATATTTCTTGTCCCAAATCATCTAAAACAAGGCATTTGATAGTCTTATCTGATACATCAAATCTTCTTTGATAAGAATTTTTAATGTCTAATTCTATGACATTGTCATAGCCCTTATAAATTTTTACTGTTCGTTGATACACAATACGCCACTCCGTTGAAGATACATCCAAATCAAAATTGACCTGGATCCTATTAGAATATAAATAACTTGAAATTTTTTGCATTTGGTTAAAAGCCTCACTACTATTTATATGGCTAAATTAAGAGATAATATACAAGAACAATTACCGTTTATTTCTGTACTACATTATGGAGAAGAGGAATACGTAGGAATAATCGTCAATCAGGATCAATACGTAACTAGCTTTTACGACCTCTCTGTTATTAAAACACCCGAAGATAAGGCGTTATTATTAGAAATAGGAGAAATATGGTGGTGGGAATCAAATAGACAAATTCCCATTAATATTTTTTGTAGAAGAGAAATTGAACCGTTTAGATATGCTATTAAGACCTTTAATAGCAAAGATGTAAGAGTAATATTAGGCCCGGTTGTTAACCTAATGAATATGACCTTAAAACGTGTAAAACGTAAAAGTGTTCAATTGGTTAGATCACCTAAGTCTAAGTAAACCCGTAACTAATACTTTCACAAATTAAATTCATTTGTACTACTACAGCCATCGCATAGGCGACAGCATGAGCTTTCTTAAAGTAGTACTCACCATCCTCGGGCTTTGTCCAAATCGTCTCCATCACAGTCGTCCAATCCTTCCCAATCAAGTGTCTCTTGGCGGGACGAATCATAGCCAAAACGGCCGCTAGTTGGAGTATGCTCGTCGGCTTCATTTGTCTTAGAATGGAACCGTGTCCGTTGACGTGAAAGAGTAAATCGCTGAAATCGTCCTGCAATAAAAGGTCCCATAGAGGTTCAGTCTCCATTAAAATTTTGAGATGGTCTTCATCTCTAACATCTTTATAGATACTAACATTTAAGAAATCAATTTTAAAGTAGCCTCTGTCTTCTGCTTCTTTATAATCAATGTTAGCTAAGTTATTTACAGGGTTGTACGGAATATCAGTACAATATATGCCAGTATTGTGCTTTTTAAAAGTATAATTTGTATCTTTGATAGATGCAGGTATATGCTTAATAAGTCTAAGGGCAGTTTCTCTATCTGCAAAATCAATATCAATGTCAGGCATTATTGTACAACCTCTGTTTGGAACAGCATTAATGGTAAATTTTTTGTTAAGTAGTCTGCATACTTGTCAGCATCTTCTACGGAATCAAATCCTGATAATTTGACATATACAGATGCATCGTCTTCAGAGACAATTACTTCCATATCTAAAGTAGTTAAGTTTGCTTGTTGATTACTAGCTGGCGTCATAAGTTAGCCTCCTTGACTACTTGTTTGACTAATTCAAGATCAAATGTTTGACCTTTAAATTTCTTAACCCATATTTGTGGGTTAATGATATTACTTATTGCAGACAGTTGGTCATCTCTAAAGTTTGCCAACATTGCCTTACCTGTGGGTGAATTTAAAATCAACCACGGACTAACTTTTCCGTCTTTTATATCGTAAACTGCTCTATTTGTACTAACGTATTTAAAGTAGTGATTCCACACGCTGTTATTATCGCTAGCCCAAGATTGCATATGAGCAATTGACCTTTCTAATGCTGTCTCGACTGCTTCTGTATGAATCAACTCTAAAATGTATTTTTCATACAACTCTTCTCTACACCAGTGGTCTAATTTTACTCCACTTCTAACTATCCATTCGATAAATTTTTCTGGATATAAGGGATTTACATTACTTACAAAACTACCGAATTTTACAAATGCATTGTAATAAGGACTTTTAGCAAACTCTTCGTATGTTTTGTTGTGTCCTAACTTTTGTGTAATTTGAAAAAATCTGTTAAAAGTCTGATAACCAATTACTGTAGCCTTTTCATCCTTTGCTAGATATCTGCGTTTTTGTTCGCATACATGCACTGCAAGAGTTTTTTCTTGCATATATTTGTTTCCGCAAAATTGACAAGTATACACTGGTTTGTTCACTGTTAAATTCAACATTATAACATTTTATCAATCTGTTTGTCGTCGTAGCCGTGTTGCTGTGCAAGTTTTTTAATCTCTGCAGGTGTCATTAACTGTGATAACATCTCGATCTCGTCTTGTTTTTTATTAGGATATATTTCTAACAAAAATTTAGAAATCTTACTGTTTCCTTTTTTCTTTTTAAATCCGATCCACTGATGAAAAAATATTTGTCGGCTTTCATGACTACACATGCATAGTAATTGCCATAGAAGTTTAGGATGCTTTTGTAAAGTATTCCAATGTTTGTTGAAATATTCGTTAACAGTTAATACAAAATGTTCTTGTAGGTCTCTATTTTTAGAATTTACATTACTAATGTATCTGTTAAGTATAAAAAGTTCTTGCTTTAGACTTTTTCTCTGCTCGTCTGTAATTTCGTCCCATAAACCTTTATAGTTCATGTCAACGGCTGCAAGTTTGTCTTTTAATTCAATTTTTTCACTCATCGCCATCCTTTGGTAGTATGCCATTACTATGCCTATCACTAATATGGTCTACATCTTGGAACATTCTTTTCTCTTGTGCAGTTAATTTATCCTTATGAGTCTTGCGTGGATTACCGCACATAAAACATTCTGGGTTACCACAATCCATTGCATGTCGCTTATGGTATCTATGCGGTTGCTTAACTTCTCCCGGATTATATTCGCTGGCTCCGTGTGCTTTAGCAATCTTAACTTGCTTTTTAATATGAGTTTCATCTTTAAGCAGACGCTTGCTATGTTTAAACTTATCAACTTCATTGCTCATAGTGGATTATCCTTTGATAGTCTGTAAATCATTATAGCACGATCTAATGCTTTTTGTAAAGCGGGATTGGTTTTTGCAGCCCTATGCACATCTTTCCATAATAACGTGCTTTCGAGTTCTCGATCAAATTCCCAACCAACCGGATGGCGTTCAATCTTACCTTGTTCACGTGCATAGGTTACACCGTTTGCTTTTTCGTAAATGTAAGTAGCGCCCGGTTTAAGAGTTCCCATTATAGTATCTTGCTTAGGTCAATTAGTTCGCTTTGTCTGCTAATTTCTTTAACAAAATAAGCACACAGTGGTTTTTCTTCTTTACTTAAAGGCACTGTTAACAAATGTCCGTTTTTCATTTTTGGGAAGTACCACTTAACATCATTATAAAAATTTACAATTTCGATCTTTTTAAATTCAACTCTAAATCCACTTAATGGGTTAAAACACAATGCTTCAAACCCTCTATCATTTAGACTTGTTAATGGTAAAATTTCAATATCACATGCACTTTGACTATCGCCTACTGCAATACTCCAATCAATGGGCATTGTTACTTCATGCCCGCCTATGTTAAGCACCATTGCAGGACTGTTGAAGCTTTCTAAAAATATTAAAGGTTGAAAGAAAAAGTCTGGATTTTGTGCATCACTGTTATCTAATACACTAAATCGCATACTGTCATCTACTTCTTCTGGTAGATTATTAAGATCAAACGCGATGTTATCTAATGTTAAAATTTGCATATATTGTTATTTCCAGTCTATCTTCTCAATCGTGAAGGGATACTTAGCTTCTTTATAAAATTTCTTTCTCGCCGCAAGGTGCCGTTTAGCGTATTTGCAGGTGCTCGTAACGTCCCAGATTTGTACAAAGTCTTTGTCGTCTGCTTTTCGAATGCCTCGCCCAATGCTTTGTATAACTCGTGTAAAGCTCTTTCCGGACTCCACCATAACCAGATTAAAAATACGGGGGATATTAATACCCACAGCGGCCACACCGTAAGTCGCCACAATAATCTTGTTGTCACTTGTTTTAACTTCATCGTATTCTTCTTTTCTATCTTTAGTTTTTACTTCACCTGAAATAAACACTGAGTCTGGAATTTCGTTTACGATAAATTTACCCGTGTCTATTCTGTTTACTAATACTAATGTATTTCCACTATTAGCAATCCCTTGTATTAGTTTTGATATAAAAATCATCCTATCATCGTCTGTAACAAGATACTTATATTCTTCTGCATAGCTTTTAAATTCAGGTAGATCGATCAACTGTGTTATATTAACGTGACACGTTGATAGAACACCTTGAGCTTGTAATTCATGGGCATGAACTTGGTGAACCACAGGCCCTATACTGACAAAAATTTGCTCGTACTCAAATGGTTCTTTAGGAACAGTGCCAGTCAATCCCCAGCGAATCGCAGCATTACATAAATTTTGAGTCAATAGATTTTTTAGTACAGTAGCTTTTGCCATGTGTACTTCGTCAACCATAACACATTGAACACCATCTAAGAATTCAGCAAGCGTAATAAGATCTGCTTCATTATTTTTAGTTTTCTTGTCAAGAATGTTTAGACTTTGCCAAGTACAAATAGTGTGAGTTCTACCTAATTCTTTACGATCGCCGTAGTATACTCCTACATCAAGGCCGCAGTTAATAAAGTCTTCTTCGGTTTGTTCAACAAGACTTTTATTAGGAACTATACAAATAGTTCTTCCATAAGGCTCACATAATTTGGATAAAGTTGCTGTTGTAATAGTTTTACCAAAACCTGTAGCAATCTCCTGCAAACATTGAGGATTTTGCAAAAATTTATTAATTACTTCAACCTGGTCGCTTCGAAGTCTAATAGGTTGTCCGGCAAATCGATGACCTACTGGCCAGCAACGATCTCCCCAAAAATCTTCTTTTATCTCAGGAAAATTCAGTGCGATAGGATTTCTTCTATCTTCAACGTCAGTTACGTCGACACCACTTTTTTCAAGCACTTCAAGTATCTTAGGAAGTTGGCTTAGATAGCCATTCCCGCCAAGGCCAAACAGTCCTACGCTGCCATCCCAACGTCCTAACTTATATGCTGGACGATAGCGTGCAGTTGGATCCTCATACTTAAATGTATTTGCAAGTTTACGTCTAATCTCGACAGATAAGCCTTCTATTTTAAGATTTACCTCGTCTTGTATGACTAATTTACATGATGGCATTAATATCTCCAAACGGTTTTTTATCGTTATAGAATACAATTAAATCTACACCGTCGCCATACAGACTTGTTTTATTATTTTTAAAATTATTAGAAAACGTAATTATACTTTTAGGCTCCCAACTAGAATTCAGCATAAATTTAGGTAGTTTGTTATTGCTTATCCCGACCACGTTAGTAGAAGAATTTAAATTTTTATTGTACCCAAGCATCGATACTTTTGTATTAAAGTCTTTGTTCGAAGGACTCGAGTTATCAAATCTAAAATAAATTCCTATATTATCTGTAATACCAAATTTTTCAAGAGAAACTGACAATTTTTTCAAATTTTCTAGGGATTCCTTTGAGTCGTGTCCATTGAATACTACAAGTAACGGTAACCGTTTAAGGTCTACTAATGCCGATACTAAATTTTCTAATGATTCTGTCTCACTGTTTACCCACACCCGAGTTGTTTCTCTCTGAGCCAATGCAATTTTTAATGAAGTAGGTGGAATTTTTGAAAAAATATCATATTGATACCTAAATTTTCGATCATTCAATAAAAGTAGGTTACTCTCATCGATGCTACCGATGTCAGCAGAGATGGCTGCAATCAATTTTTCATTTTTAAGTTCAAAGACATTGTTGACGTTTTCACGTTTTTCTATAATTTTTGAAATTTCTTGGAAAAAATCCATTAAAATTTGGTCAACCTCAAAGGCTAGTGGCTTAAAGGTTTTAACTACCGAATAAACATTCTTCTCAGTCAGAGGAATACTGTATTGCTTGGTGTTAAGAGACGCCATCTGACCTTCAATGAGTTTTGTAAGGTCGGCAATTTTTTGCCTAAGCTTCTTATTATAGGTAAATTCGACAATAATTTTACCGTCACCTTCCTTAAGAAGGTAAATTTTTCTAAATTGTTCAAGAATTCTAAAACTTTTACTCCAAGAAGGAGAATCCAGTAGTTCAGACGAGAGACCACTGACATCGGATAAGCTGTTTTTATTTTCTTTTAGAATTTTTACCAGAAGTTTACCTTGATTTTCAGTCAAAAAGTGACCTGAAATTATTTGTCTGGATAAACTTGATAATATTTTTTTGTCTCTAGCTGGAATAGCAGGATTTAATTTTTCAATTCCAGAATTGTAAAGCTCTATGAGCATTTGATCTACTGTATTCATATTTAAATTATACACAAACGATTACAGTTTGTCAACTTTTTCATTATAAAGTTGCGTCTTCCATACCTGCAACTCGTAATTTAACAATATTTGTTAACTGCCATTGTTTTTGATCAAGAGCCTTTGTAATTCCAAGCCATTTGTTGCGTAGGAGGGCAAATTCGTTGATAATTTTTTCAAAATCAACTACATCTGCCTCACCTTCCACAAACTTTTCACAATCTCTACTACTTAGAGCTCTTTGATAATTTTCTAAGTACTTTCGAAAATGCTGACTTTTTAATCTTCGAAGCTCAATGTTCAAATATTCCAAAATTGCTTCAATTTCTTGAAGCTGACTAAATCGTACTTCCACAATGCCAGGCATACTGGCAGCAGCCTTTTCTATATTTCCCGCTATGCGACTATCGGTCCTTGCTGCCTGCAATTCGGCTTCGTAATATGCAATAGCATCGGGTATATACGATATATCTTTTGAAACTTTTGTATACCAACTCATAGATTAATCTTCATCTCGGTCGTAATCCCAGTTATCTTCTTCATCTTCGTAAGATTCTTCAGAGTCTTGATCAAGGTAAAAGTCGATTGCATTATCTAAATCCTCATCAAACCCACTAGCAGCGGCCATAACTTTATCACTAATGCCATGATCTGCTAAAAGATCTACATAACGTTCAGCTAATACATCTAAAACTTTTTTATCAACGTACTCTTTAAAAAGTAACCAAATATCACCAATATGATTTTCATTCATGATCTAAAATCTCTCCAGTTTCAGGATCTACATTAGATTGTACTACAGATGCGTCATCAAATTCAAGCATGAGTTTGTCCAGACCACTGTCTTCGTTACGTTCCCATTCTTTACGATACATCTTTAGTTCTGTACCATCCTTTGAAACGTATTTAAGTCGATTGCCGTCTTTTGTTAAGATACCTTTTGCTTCGCACAAATCAACTAAACCACTATATGGGCTCATGCCTGTAGCATATGGAATCTCTACTTGAACACTTTCAAAAGGTTTAGCATAACGAGTTTTCATAATCTTACATGCAGCTCGAATACCATTAACTGTTGTAGTCTTGTTTCCGTCTGCGTCAGTCTTTAGCTTGAGTTTACGCATAGCTACAACAATAGAGCTTGCATAAATGAAGCCTTGACCACCCGAGATCTTGTCATCTGGGTCAAACATGTCTTGACTTGCGTATGTGTGGTTAGTAGCTACCAAACCTACATTATAACTACCAAACATGTTAACACAATTACGAACTAGTGCTGTAAGTGCTTTAGGCTTACGTCCCATGTCGCCTTTTAAGTCACCTGCTTCGAACTGATTAACGTCTGTAGGCGTTAACAACATACCTAATGAGTCAATCACAAATAAGACTTTTGGACGTTCTTCCATTGCCTTGTATTCTTTCATGAATTCGTTGATAGTTTTAGCAACATCATCAATCATAGCCATGTTTAGCTTTAGAAGTTTATCTTCACTAGTGTCAACACCTAGTGCTTCGAGCCATGCTTGGTCTAGAGCATTTTCGCTATCAACAAGAACAACATAAATTCCTTGTTCTTGTGCATGACGAATTAAATTACCGGAACAAATATAACTTTTGCCAGCGCCGGATTCGCCTGCAAATACTGTAACTTTACCTAGTGGAACACCTTTATTAAAATCTCCACTGATCAAATAGTTTAGTGCATAGTTACCTGTTGAAACCCAATCAGTTGGGTCATTAAAACCAACACCAAGTCCATCGATAGACTTAGTTAAGGTCTTGCGAAATTTACTTAAATCAAAAGCCTTACTTGCCATATTAAAATCCTTAAGAGAAGAGAACTCGGGCGTGTGCTATGCATTCAGAGGCCCGAGCCGTATTAGTTATTACTTGTTTCGATTGCGAATCATAGCAAGAATGTCTTCTGCACGACCACCGCTAGATGATTTGCTTTCTTCTTGCTTTGCTTCTTGGACAGGCGCTGATTTTGCAGGTGCCTCCCAAGGTGCATCGTCTTCGTCAGCAACTACTGGAGCTGGGCGAGCCGATGGTGCAGGTGTAGACTTGGCTACAGGGTCGCCAGTTGCGGCGCTCATACCTGCTGGTTTGAAGTATTGACCCCAACGATCCATGTCAAATGGTTCACCGTCGACACTTGCTTCAAACATTTCCTTAATTACTTTAAGCTCAACGTCTGTTGGCTTCTTAGGCAAGTAATCTTTAAGATTGAACAGACCGTGCTGTTCTAAGGCAAGTGCTTCTGCTTCATCCAATGGACGAGTACGACGACTCCACTTACTAGTAGAATAGTCTGCATAACCACCTTTGCTTGTTTTGATCAACTTAAAGTCAACGCCGTTGACTGCATCAGTTGGCAGATCATCCATTTCGGGATCAAGCAATGCTCCGCGAATAAGTTGGAAGATTTGAGGACCGATGATGAATCGGCGGATTGGATTTTCTGGCTTAGATTCTTCTTTCAATCCATCTTCAGACACAAAGCCTTGGAAAATGTAGCTACGCTTTTTCCAGTACTTACGACCCATGTCTTCTAATGCTGGGTCTTTGAACCAGCCACGAACTTCACTAAGGATCGGACAAGTTTCTCCGTACATTTCCATGCAAGGGACGTTAACAGTTACTGGCTTAGTGTCAGTAGAACCTTTAACTCCGGCGAATGGCAATTTAATCATTGCACGTTCTACCCAGAAAAATGTGTTGTCGGGATTTCCGTCAGGAAGAAAACGGACTGTAGATTCAGAACCTTCCTTTAAGTTCCAGAACGGATAAATGGAATTGTCTCCGCCTGTTCTGTTACCGTCATTGTTTGAACGGCCTTCTTGTTCTTTTAATTTTGCGCGAATTTCAGCTAATGATGCCATGATGAGCCTCCTAAAAATTATAATAGCCTTTTGTTTTGCCTTTATTTGTTTAGCACCTACTAAACAAAAAACGCATACTTTGTATTGTATGCGTTTTTATTTATCATTGCAAGAAGAATCTTGCTTAAAAGTGAATTAATTACACCAAACCAGCAAGTTGACGCAATCTCTTTGATTCGTAAATAGTACTCAATTCGTTGATAACATGTTTTGCTAGATCAATTGCATCTTCTCCAAACTGCTTTTCAACAGCAATCATAACACCAGTTTCTCCCTTAGGAAAGTTGCCAGTATTTTCATCGTACATTGATTTTACAAATTCAACTACTTCGGTTTGCTTACTGTTCATTGCACCTTCAAAGAATTGATTAACATCGAGTCCTGCACGTTCGATAGCATCTCTTAATGTAAATGATTTGCCGCCCATACTAAATGTATCTTCGAGTTGCATTCCTGCTTTTGCAGCCTTACGTACTGCTTGAACAAATCTTTCTGCAACTGGAGCAGCAGGTTGTTCGGGAGCTGCTGCTGGTGCTGCTGCTGGTTCAGGGGCAACTGTGGGCGCAGGTGTGCTACTTCCAAAATTAATTTTTGAAGCAATATCCGTGCCATTTTCTTCGTCGTGTTTTTCTAGGTAACCTTTAACTAGATCTCTAACATCCATTTCTGGATTTACCTTGCCAATATTTTTTATAGCATCTTCTAATTCAGAATCATCAATTATGCCTTTAAGGCTTTGAATAGCATTTGTACCATCAACACCTGCAGGCAACTCTTGCGAAATTAATTGATTTAACTGTTGAATTGCTTGGCTTTGAGCTTCATCTTCTGTGTCTAAGATGTTGCTTTCTTCTTGCATTATTCCATTTAAGAAAGATTCAAAATTAGACAGTTCTTCGATCTCTTTGGCTGGATCTAATTGTGTTTCATCTAGTCCTACTCCTAATAGGTCTTCAGGGGCTAACTCTTTAATAGGAGCAACTTCTTCACCTACTAGATTATAAATGTACGGAAATACATTTTTTAATTCTTCATTAAATGTTCTGATTGTTAAACGATCGATCCAATCATTTATAATGTCTTCGGGAATCTCTTTCTTGTCATTATCAACAAAAGATTCTGCAAATGTAGTGTAATAGTTTGGATTTTGTAGACTTTGAATTTCTTTCTTAACTTGATCAATTCGTTCGTAGACTTTACTGTTGATAGCACCCATTGCTTCGCTAACCATAGGGTTGCGGTCAACATAACCCTTGAACATTCGAAGTTTGTTTAATTCTTCACTCAATCCAATGATATGCATTCCGATAGGATCGTAACTTGTACCACCTGCACTAACATGCGTTGCAAGAGCACGAGCACCATTTAAATGTTTGTAAGGGTATTTGAAACGTTCTCCAGCAGCATTTTCAACAAAAATGCTTTCAATATGCATTGTTCGTCCTGCCGGCAAGTCATAGTTAACAGGTTTAGAATGCTTTACAATTAAGGTAGCTTCCCCCATTTCTTGGAAACTTGTTTTACTGGTTCCCCATAACTTACTTTCATTCATTGCCATCTCTCCATTGTTCGATAGTTGTTCGTAGTCTCTTTTTTCTAAATTACTTTTAGAAATATCTCTAATAGAGAAACGTAACATATTTTGTTTTGCAAATTCTCTTAATTCTCTTAGAAAATTATACCATTGTCTAGTAACACTACCCGGTTGCCCGGTTGTAATCTCGTTACTATAAATGACAATTAACCCATCATCTTCACTGATATTAACACTTATAGTTCCTAAGTTTTTTCCGTTATTAACAAAATCAAACTCAAAAAACCTTGCATCAGCCGGGCGGTCAGTAACTTTGCTGTTAGCATCTCCAAGCTGAATTTTTGGAAATTGTGTACGAATTTTTCCAAAAAGCTCTTTTGCAATAGGGTCTAAATTTTTATCCATAACTATATTTATCAGAGAGTAGACGAAACAAATATTGGCATTGGTAACTCAAAATCTTCGTCACTCATCATTTCATTACTGCTGTATGTATCAAACACTCTTGCGTCCCAATCTGACAGTACTTTACTCATACGTACAATTAATAATAGTGCAGATACAAGATCGTCGGGTTCTTCGTTTTTACCCTTAAAACTAATACCTTGTGCAATAAATGTTTTTAATTCAGATATTAAAGGACGGGAATTAATCTTCATTTTATTAGATTCGATAAGATACTTTGTTCTCGCTGCTGCTTCAATTTTACTCTTATGTGTAGTATTAAATCCTTTACGGAATCTACGTACATGTCCTTTACGTATTGGCTCGCTAACAAATAACCCTGGGAACTGGTCTTCTCCGATATCGTTGATACAGACTAATCCTGCTTCACCCACAGTATTATTTTCGATAGACCAGTAAATATCTCCAGTGTTTTCTTCACCAACTGATTCTTTTATGTATCCTAGAATTTCTTTTAATATTCTAATTTGACCTTGAATAGGGGTTAAGTTATGATGCCATTCTGCAACTTGTGTAAATGTAGGTAATTCAAAAACTTGTATGCCTGCATGATTTCCCCCAGTACCTAAACTAGGATCTAGTGCTACTGCATATATCATACCTTTCTGAGGCTGTTTGTACCAACGTGTTTGTCCCATATTCATAATAGGGTTCTTGCCCTCCATACCAGCAAGGTGTATACTATTAATTAAGGTTTCATCGTAGACTAAGAACTCACAGTTATATTCACGACGGAATCGTTCTTCTCCAATGCGTCCTCGTTCTAATGTTGCCCATGCTTCATCTCTATCCGGATGCTCGCTCCAATGACAAGAATAAGCAAAAAACCCATTGACACCGACTTCTCTTTCGTTACCAAACTCATCAAACTTCTTATTAGCTTCTTTCCAAATAATGGCAAATGTATCTTCGTCACTGTTAGGTGTTGAAGTAATAATTGCTTTACCACCAGTTGCTAGTGTCGGGGAAATTGAAGTCCAAAACTCGTCGGCGATATTTGGAGGTACAAAGGCAAACTCGTCACAATATAGTAAGGAAATAGACATACCACGACCTGTGTTGCCAGTAGTAGTTGTAGAGACAATACGTGATCCATTATCAAATTCTATACTCCCTTTGTTATAGTTTACAACACCTGCCCTTACATGTTCGGGACATAGTTCGTATGCGTAACGAATACGCTGCATAATTTCTTGAGAACCTGTGTATTTGTGTGCGCTAATTAAAACTGTTTGATCAGGATGGAACATTGCGTACCAGAGAAGATAACCTGCTGCACAGGTAGTCTTACCCATCTGTCGAGGTAGCATATTGATATTAAATCTATGACCGTGATATGCATCTAATAACCTCTTTTGATACTCAAATGGTTCAAACAACATCTTACCTCTAACAGGATGTTGTATATAAAAAAAGTTTTGTGTAAAGTGATGATAACCGTCGTCGCTACTACATGCGAGAAGATCCTGAATATGCTGTTCAGTAAATGTTTCTTTGGAGTGTGCTTTCTTGGTTAAAACACCATCAAGTGATTTGCTTGCCATAATACTATTTACAATAAAAAAGCGGGCTTATAGCCCGCTTTGAGCACATTACTAACTATTAACGGCTCTTAATTGACTCGTACAAAGACGATAGTCTTGCAAGTAATGCTTCTTCGTCAACTCCCATAGGATTGCCGCCGCCGTTGACTTTTTCTGCTTCTGCACCTTTACTATGCATGTCGTTACCTGTAGGAATAACATCTCCTACACTAGCATACATTTCGTCTGGTTCGTTTGCAAATTCTTCAACTGGAATATCGTCGCCGACAATCGCCACTTTGCCTGTTTCAGGACCGTCATTGGGTTCACCGCCCATGTGTCCTATCATTTTATTTAGAGAATCTAAATCTGGATTCTCGCTTCCTTGCTCGATGTTTCTTAAAATGTTTAATAAATCACGAATTCCGCCTTCGCCAGAACCGTTCATATTAACGCTCATAGTAACATTATCTTGTTGTTTTGGAGGATCCATTGGTCCCATGCCACATTCTGCAACAGCTTCTTCTTTTACCGGTGTTTCGATGACTGGCGTGTCTAATGCACTTATTTTTTGTAATAACTCTTGGAAATTCATTTTGTTCTTCCTTTGCCGCTAATAGGGCTACTTGATGTAGGTGCTTTTGCTAGTTCAGCGGACTTTTCCTTAGGTGCTTTCTTTGCTAAGATAGAATCATTAACACCTTTGTACTGTTCCATATCCTTACGTGATTTTGCAAGTTCTTTTAAAAAGTTACTAACTCCTTTATCACCTACAGAATTTTGATTATTTTCTTTTTGGTAATCTTGTGTTAGTAAAGACTTCTTATCTTCATTATCCTTATGCTCTGTGTTTAATTCAACTTCAGCTTCTTCTAAAGGCGTACGAACACGAATTCTATCTGTTGCAACGCCTGTTTGCTCAGCCATATAACTTGTTAATACTTGGCTGGTTGTAGGGTAAGTTAGCTCGATATCAAACACAGTAACTTCAACGTTTTCCATTGTTGGAAAGTCAGGAACTTTTGCTTGAATAGGAACAGTTTTAGATTTTGCAAATTTTGTTACATCGTACTTTTTAAGTGCAGTCTCCATGACATCTTCGCAATTTTCTGGAAGTTCCCCTGCAATTTTAATCTTGAAGGCATACTTCTTTTCTTCTACACTTTCTGTTAAGTATTCAATAAATGATTTCATACAATAGATTCCTGATGTATTATTTATTCATATTTTTTAGTTTTTCGATCAGGCTGTTGCGATCTGTTACTATAACTCCGGAACCAGATACATCAAATCCTGTATCTGCTTCTCCAGCATCTTGATCGAGTTTTTGTTTTTTAATTTGTAACTCGATCATTTTTAATTTTTTGTCAATTTTGGCACTTTTAGCGTCAATTGCGTTTTTAAGCATTCCGCCGGCAACTTCAAAGATACGCCCGCTGTAACGTGCTTCTACGTTCATGCCTAGATCCATAAGATCGTCAAATGCATCTGTTGCTCTTTGTGCTAACTCGTCAAACTCAGTATCACTAATGTCTCCTAACCCTTTTACTTGTGGTAAGGCTGCACTAATTTTATCGAATTCTGAAATATCTCTAAGTAGAGGTTGAGCAGTTTGAACTGCTTGTTCCTTTTCTGCTTTTTTAATAGTTTTTTTACTCTCAGGGAGATTTAATATTTCTTCAAGTTTTTTCATAATACTACTTATCCTTTTGTTCCGTTATGGAACAATTCATTTTCAGTAAGTATTCTAAACTTAATACCTTGTTTAGCACACCATTCGTAGGCAGCACGCCATTTGTATTGGTTTTTTGCCCATTGTAGCTGGTTATTTCGGTTTTTCCCTACTCTTTCTTTTATAGTTTGATTTGACGGCTTAACTTCAATTAGTTCAACTTGCATACGCCCTTGCTTATCTGCATACTGTATAAAAAAGTCAGGCACATATATTGTGCCTTTACCTGTAAATGGATCTTTGTAAGGAATACTAATTGCTTCGCTAGCCCATTTTAGTATTCGGGCGTCAGTATCACAGAACCGCATAAATTGAAATTCCCAAGAGCTTCTATATGTAGGCTGTTTGTTTCCTACATATTTTTCTGGGTTTTGTACTTGATACTTACCTTGTGCAAATCTTCTACTCATTGAAGTATGTTTCTACTTTCAGTAGTTTCATCGTTAGTAATTATTTTATATCCTAAGGATGATCTTCTATCTCTATAGATGTTTAACACTTCAGTTACTACTTGACTTAATTGAACATCTGTTAAGCCTTTAAGACTGTCAATTAACTGGAATACATTTACATTTTCAAGCCTTGCTTGATTAAGCAAAGATATCGAGGTGCTTCTTGCAGATAGCTCGTCAAATCCTCGTTTTAAAAAAAATCCTAGAACAGCATCAATTTGGTTGCTAGGGAATGTAACTTGATGTAGGAAAAACTTGTCGAAGAATGCCTTAACTTCATCTGTTTGTTCTGTCTGCGGTAAATTTGAAGTCTTATCAATCATTTTTATCTAGTGTTAAAAGTTGGATTAGTTCCAGAGGTTGTATTTACAAGTTTAACTTGACTTGCTTTAGTTGTTTGATTTTCAACATCGGCTACTGGAAAAGATATATTGTTTATATTTGCTTTTCCTATTCCACTAGCTGGAGTTTTTGATGCTGTAGCATTTATAGTTCCGTCTTTTCCTGAACCAACTAACGGTAATGTTTTAAGATTAGTGTATTGATTAATAGATGCAGCGTTGTTTAGAGCAGTAGTTAGCGGACTCTTATAAGCCGACGAAGGATCAGCTTTTTTAATTTCTTTAGAGAATATTTGTTCTGCGCCGTTTCTTTGGCCATTAGGAACACCAGCTGACGGAGACGACCCTCCTCCTGGAGTTTGTAAAGGACTAGGAGTTTGGTCATAATGGGCGCCTCCAAAATTAGGAGGACTACCTGCACCTGCATTACCGGAATCAAACGTTACTGCATCATATGCTACAGTAACAGTATGTTCTGCCGGGGCAGAACTAGACCAATCAAAGTTATCACTAGACCATGCTGTTATAACAGGATTAATTAATGTGTAACCTTGCCAAGTTCTTTTGGCAAACGTATGTACTTTTATGTAGTTTAAAAACGGAATAATAGGCTGGTTTTCTAAACCATAGCTTGTATAATTAGGACCTAGGCTTTTCCCATAAAGTCCGGCCTTGGCAGCACCTTGATCTCCAAATGTGTAAGAATAATAACTTTCCCATAGCTTTCTAGCAACACCGGAGTTGTCGTCATAAAATTTAAAAGTTATCGGCTGATAAGTTATGCCAGTCATAATAACATTTTTCTTGTTATATTGATTAGCTGTTTCTGTTGTGACTTGAAACTTTGGAGTATCTGCTGTTTTACATAAAACACTTAGATCTCCGTTTGATCCACCCAGTGTACTAAAGACAACATGATGTTGAAACTTAAGGCGTGGTGCTAGTGCAAAATCACCGTCAACAAATGCACGAGCAGCATGTTGGGGATCTCGTAGTCCTGCACCGGATGTTACAAAATGTCTATTAGAATAACTTGGCATAGTAATATTTATCAATAAGATAAACTACGTAGATAATGATTAGTTATAAAAAAAGCAGCCGAAGCTGCTTTTTTAGGATTAGATACCGCCACCAGGTCCAGTTGCAGATGTACCTGTAGTACGTGCTACAGGAGCACCGATACCTGCACCATTTGGAATCTGTAGACAGTTATCAGGCTGGATACTTAGGTCAATTTGCATCGGTCCTTGTTCTGCATAACTCATATTTTGATAGTTAGCAGATACAATATAGCATCCATAGCACTCCCATGTTTCAAGAACATTAGGTGTGCTTGCACCGTTGCCGCCGTCAAGAACTTCGATTCTTAATGTAAACTTATAGTCAACGGCACTTGCAGCACTTGCTTGTTCAAAGAAATCAAACTGTTTCTGCATTTGCTCGCCTACTAGTTTAGAAACCTGACCAGTAACATCATCGCGTAAGCTAACCGTCATTGGTTGCCATGTATGCTTACCGGCATAGTTGATCTTACTGTTGTAAGTTTCAATTACTTGGTTTGCAAACTGAACGTTCGGCTTAACTGCTGATATAACCTGTTTGGTTAATTCTGTTGTAGGTGTTGATACGCCAAAGTTTTCAAACATCACTCTAAAGCGATATTTTAGCTTTGGCATTAACATACCTTGAGCGCTAGCGCTCTGGTCGCTAGCTAAAGGTACTGTAAATCTTGATAATGTTGCGATTGCCATTTCTTATACTCCTCGTATTATAGGCCTGCAATTTCGCCAGTATTCTTCAAGCGTAGTGGAATATAGATAAATTCGACTGCTTTAACTGGTTCAATTGCAATGTCAATCCATAGCTCGTTGCGATCAATTCTGCTTGGAGTGTTATTGCTTTCGTCACAAACAACTAGGTAATCGTATAGAGCACGTAAGCCTACTAGTTCTAATAGTAGTGCTTCAACTGCACCTTTGATTTCATCTCTAGTAATCTTATCGTTTGGTTCGAAGATGTATGGCTTAGCAAGAACTGCAAGCTGTCTACGTAGATAAATTACTAAACGAGCTACGTTAATACGATCAAGCGCACTTGCTGCACGAGCACGTGACTTTTGTCCGTATACAACTAAACCTGTTCCTGTAAAGAATGTAATTGGGTTAACTTTAGTTTCATACAATGTATCGCGCTGTCCGGTGTTCAATGCAACACTCTTGAATTCGCCTTCGCTACTGATGTAACCAACTGCTGTTGCATTAGAAACACCACCACGACGCACACCTGCTGGTGCAAACCATGGATAAGCAACTTGGTCGTTTAGAGCAATTGTTCTTAGAACCATGTGGCTTGGAGGAACAGCAATATTGTTACCAAAGTTGTCGCTTGTGAATCCCCATGGATACCAAATACCCATGTATTCATCAAAGCTAACTGCTCCGATATCGTTGTCTTCTAACGCTCCGTCAAAGTTATTACCCCATGCTAATAAGCTGGTTGCATCTGGAGTTAGACGTGCTGGGCTGTCTCCAACTACAAACGCTGTTAATCCGCGATCATAGTTTAGGTTAACCATTTCACCGATTAGTTCAGGATATCCTGGGCAAGCAATTAGGTTAAAGATACGTCCATCTTCATCACGAATTTGTTGGTTGCTGTTTACTGTTGCCTGTAGGGCTTGTACAACAACTTTACGCTGTGCCTTACGGCCAAAGCTACCAGATCCGTCATCTTGGTTGCCGGACACTGTTACCCAACGATGTGAGTAGTAGTCTGCCATAGATTCGTCACCAAAACGCACGTTGTCTTCAGCAGTGTCGATGTAATCACGACGGAATGCTTTGACGTTGTAGCCGCTGCGACGTAAGTTCCATAACAACATACCTTGAGGGTATAGTGCTGGGTCCGGAGCATCTGGATCTACGTAGTCACTGGTTAATAGATCTGCAATTAGTCCTGCTTCGTCACTGTTTACTCCACTAGTGTTATAACGTGCATCTGCAAATAGAACACCATCTTCTGTACTTTGATCACTCTTATCTAGTAGTACCCAACGCTTTGCAATTGGCACATTTTCTAGATCAAAGTTGAATCTATAAATTTGAGGGAAGTTTTCCATGTCTGCTGTGCTGATCCATAGATCGCCAGTTACTAGGTCACCGCCTTCGCTTTGTAATTCAGGTGCTGTAGCACTTACAATAGGACCATTTGGGTCAGTATTATTTGCATAATACGGGCTTGTAGTGCTCTTATAACCTACCCATGTTGAACCATCATGGATCATAATGTCAACTTCGTCAATTACGCTGCTATACCATAGACGTCCTTCATCAGGAATACGTGATGGAGCATCTGCACTAGCTACGTAAACTAAAGGAACCCAGTTGCTTGCAACAAAGTTGTGATCTGCATCACCGCTCGGAGCAGCAAACAAGTATTCTGTTCCAGTTCTGTAAGTTCCAGAACTTGGTTCATAGTCATAAGCACTGAATCCGTATCCTACGATAGGATTTCCTGTGCCTTCTTTTAAACGGAATTCTCCACCTAATTTGTGCTTGATTAAAACACGATTCTGACTGTCAACTTCTGCTTCGATATTAGTAAATCCAGCAGCATTAATTGCTTCTGCCATTAGGTCTGCATCAGCAACGGTTCCAGTAGCAGTAAATGATACTGTTTTGGCTGCTGCTAGGGTAGATTCTCCTACTAGACTTTCTGAAAGTAAGAATGTTTTTGCACCAGCAGTTACTTGAGTTGTAATCTTAGCTGACTTAATTACTGTAGCAGTTTCTGTACCGCTGCGTCTCCAAATTTTCCAATCTGCTAGACGAGGAGTGCCGTCAGTACCGTTTTCTTCTGTAGCATTAGTCTGAACATACAATTGACCTACTGCTAAGTTTGCGCCACCACCTGCTCTGTCTAAACCATAGATTGCTTCTTGACTATTTGCGTACAATGGAGCATCTACTGATTCCCATGCCGCAGTAGTTTCGTTCCAACGCTTAACTCTCCAACGTGATCCTAAATTAGGTTCAGTTGTCTTAATCCATACACTTCCTGTAGGACGAGCTGTAGTTGTAGAACGTTTCCATTGTGGAACTTGTGTGTGCTTGGAAATTACTAATCTTGGTGCATAGTATGTACCAGTAGCAATACCTAACGCACTGTTAGCTGCATTTGATGCAACTAGCGGTGTTGTTCCTACTGCGGTTGTACCAGCAGCAATAACTACTGCATTGCTTGTATCGCTGTCTTCTGAATCATTGCCTAACTGTCCGTTACAGTAAATTTCTAACTTGCCATTTACTTTTGCTGCGCTAATTGTTCCGGTAGGAAATGCATCGTTAATTGCAGTAACTAACTGATCTAATGTTTCTGCGGCACCAACAGTAATGTCTGTACCATTAATAGAGAATGTGTTATCTTCTACTAAATTGGTAGGATTAATAGCAGTACCAGTAATTGTAGGTAAGCTATTAAACCATGATTCTGTTCCAACCTTTACCCATTCGCCAGCAGCTACTCCAGCTCCAGTATTTCCTTTGCTCTTAAACCATAAAACACCCGGGTGGCTTGTTGTAAGTGCAGGGGTATCGGAATCATTATCTACCATGACGATTGCATAGTCGCCGATTGCACCAACACTTGCTAATGGTGTATCTGTTCCTGTGACAAGTTTAGTCGAATCTGTAATAACACGGGGAACTTTGTTAGTAAATGTTTGGCCGCCGCGTGTAGTAACCGGTGCGCCATTCCACTCAAAGATACCGTATGCGCTGATGCTTGTATCTAACCAATGTGTGCCATTTGCTGGTGTTGCATCTGGTTCGGTTGCGCTGGCATCTAATTGTGCTAAATCTAAATCTGCACGTACAACAAATGCACGGTTGCTAACGCCTAGTAAACTGTATGCAGCCTGTAGACCATATTCGTTTTGTTCGCCAGCATGGATTGGGTTGTTATTAGCGTCAGTTTTAAATACCGGGTCGCCGAATGTATCGCCTAAATCTCTCTGACTTGTTAGAAGATATACTTCTCCAGCGTTGGCTTTAAGTGTGCCCGGGGCGGTTCCGGTGCCTCCGCTGTTTGCTTTATTCTCTGCAGATGCAACCACAATCAATGGAACTGTGCCTGGTGCTGCTGGAGTGTAAAATGATTCGTCAATAACCTTGACTTCTACGCCTGGTGAACTTAATGCCATCTTGGAATCTCCTAAGGTTTTTGTTCTACTAGTATTTATTGGTTTCGAACAAAAACTGGGCACTAATACTAGGCCGAAAAGGTGGCAAAAAGGTGAGGTAAATACGTTATGATAAGACCCTTATGTATTTGCGGCCTAAGGCCTGCTGCCATTAACTATAAAAAAGATGGCAAAATCTACTATCGTAAAAAGTGCGATGCTTGTTTAAGCGGAGGTGTAGGTAAAGGTATACCAAAGTGGTATCAAGACGGTTATCGCATGAAGCCAGTATGCGATAAGTGCGGATTTAAAAGCAAGTACTTAGAACAGTTTAATGTGTTCCATATAGATGGAAACTTAACCAATACTAGACCGGCTAATCTTAAGACAGTATGTGCGAACTGTCAGCGAGTTCTTCACAAGGAAGGGGTTCAATGGAAGTCTGGCGGTCTTCGACCAGACTTTTAACTTTAGCAAACAAGTCGTCGATGCTTCCGTCATTCTCTAAGACAGCATCAAATTTAGTTCCTACCCATGCTGTTTCGCTAGCGTGAATTCCAAGAGCTGCCATACGAGTTTTAGCTATCATCCAATTCATGCAACGATCGCCTGCATTCATATCGGCTGCATCGTTATACCATTCGGGCTCTTCTCCGCGTTTTACACGGATAACAATGCCGCCTGCTTCTTTAATACTTTTAATTTCATTAGGAAAACGACAGTCGCTGATAACAATGTCGTCTGTGCTATTGCGTAGTTTATTTTCTAGACTAGCGATCCAAATATCGTCGTGGAAGCCTTTGCGTAGGACATCTGTGCCCCAATATTGTAGTACCCAACGAGGAGTAATTACCATTCCTAGTCGATTAGTCCACCAATCGTCTTGCTGTTCACGCCATTCTCGGGCTTTCTTTGTGCGCCCTTCTAGCATTGTACGGTCCCAGCCAAATACTTGACTTACAGCATCTTTAAGAGAGTTTGCAAACGATTCTCGTCGAAAACCGTGAAAATTAGTAAGATAGTCAGCAACTGTATCTTTGCCCGAACCAATAAAACCGCAAACTCCGATAATCATAGTATCCCCTTAGTGATACTATATATTACTATTTTATTACGGCAATGTCAAGAGTGATTATATGCCGTATTTGTTCGTTTTGCGTTTAGCGACAGGGCTAACAGTGTTTGTAGTGTCCAATTCTAAACTACGCATGTCTCCCTTGTTTAAATCGGTATAATCTGCACCGACTACTTTAGCAGCTTGAACAAACATATCTTGTTCTTCTTGGGTATAAGGATAGATAGTCTTCTTTTTACCGTGCCAGCTTTTGCCGTCGATCTCTGGCTGTGTTTTTCCGTCTGTACCGGCCATTGCCTGCCCTAATTTAAAAGCAACATAATCGCTATTTGCTTTTTCTTTATCGCCGTAGATGTTTAACCCTTTACTAGACTGTGATTGTCTTTTTGTAGGCTTAGGTTGTTTAACTTCTGTAATAACTTCGTAGACTTTCATTCTTCGCAGTTCCAACGACGTAGTGCTTTAGCTTTGGCTGTTGGTCTTCCCTTTTCATCTTTCATTGGGCCTTTAACGCCGCTCATTCTAGCACAAAAACTTTTACGGCGTTTAGCATCTTTACTACCTGCTTTTAGTTTGCTAGGTTTAGTAGTAACTGCTGTCTTTAGTTTGCTTCCTGGATTTTCACGTCGGTAGGCTTTAACAGCTTTATGGCTCATGCCATCTGTTTTGTCTTTTTTATTAACCGATTGCCAGTCTTCTGAAATAATTTCATGTATTTTCATAATTAACCTATAATAAACGTGTATCCTGTACCGCCCGATACTAGTGTTTCTAGTTCTTTATCTAATTTTTCTAAATCAGCTTTTCCGTCTGATTTTAAATCATTACCATTTAAACTACCGCCGCCTTGCGGTCCGGCAATACTAGCAAACTTACTACGTGCTTCTCCTAGCATAATTTTACAGTTTGCTAGGGTGTAATCTCGTATCCATTGTTTAGCATAGAGATCTTCAATAATTGTATAATCTGGCCTGTAATTTTGACAGCGTAGTAGAAGAGTTTCTCCTTCTGTAAAAGGACGCTGTAAAATTCTTAGTGTACGACTTGTAGGTATCCATTGAAATTCAATATAGCTACCAAAGATTTTTCCGATCATTTCTTGATAGCTTGCAAACATATAGTATGTGGCTATGCCCCCTAGCATGGTGCTGTTTAACAAATATGTGTTAGTGTACGCCAGATTGAACGGTTCAAAGTTTGTGCCAGTACCACCTCCGGTTCTAGAACCGAGTGTTCTTCGAAATACTGATTGGACATTAATTACTTCTTTAGGGAGAATATAGTCATTCTTGTCTTTTTCTAAATCTAAAAACATGTAGCTTTCTTCAACGGCATTACTACTACGCTGTCTAAAACGGGTTAGTGCTTTATCTAGTGCAGTTTCATAATGAATAGGGTCAAGCTCGACATCGATCATACCGTCACCTAGCATAGCGCGGCAATAATCGAAAACACCCTGTTTAATAGCTTGTGGATTGTCTGACATTTGGATCTCCCGTAGTATTTATGCACTAAATACACTACTATGCCACGTTTATCACTTTACAAGCCCGAGAAGGGCAACGATTACAAGTTCCTAGATCGCTCAATAAGCGAGATGTTCCAAGTTGGAGGGACTGATTTGCTTCTACACAAATACTTAGGTCCTAAGAACCCGCAAGCAGGAGAATCTACTGCCGATCAACCTATGTATGATGTTATTAAAGAAACAAATATACAAGACTTGTTATTTCTCGAAAATAGAGATCGAAAATACGATAGCAGTATCTATACGTTACGTGGTGTTTATAATGTACAAGATATCGATTTTAATTTAAGTCAATTTGGATTGTTTATCGACCAAGATACTGTGTTTATGACTGTACATATAAATGATTTTGTCAGCACTGTAGGTAGAAAACCATTAAGCGGCGACGTTATAGAGTTGCCTCATTTAAGAGATGAATTTGCATTAAACGACTTCGATGTAGATATGCCTAGATACTTTGTTATTGAAGATGTTGGTAGAGCAGCCGAAGGATTTAGTAAAACTTGGTATCCACATTTGTATAGATTAAAATTAAAGAAAATATCAGACAGTCAACAATATGCCGATATTTTAATAAAACCTACAGATGCAGATGCAAATTTTGTAGGAGATTGGGATCCTACAGTATCTTATAGTGTAGGTCAAATAGTTCGATATCAAGGTTCTTTATATACAACAACTGCCTTAACTATAGCAGGAACTGCACCTACTGATACTAATTATTTCAGCCAATATGGCGGACAAACATTACAAAATATTCTTAGTACTAGTGCAAAAAATCTACAAATTAACGATGCCGTAATTGCACAAGCAGAAATCGATGCTCCTAAAAGTGGATACGAGACTAGACAATTTTATACATTAGCTCTAGACGATAACGGAAATCCTGCATTGTTGACTGCAGACGATAATGCCACACCTCCTGATGCCTCGTCTATGGGATTAACTGCTGATAGAGAAACTCAAAGACCTACAAGGTCGGGCTATACAGGATACCTGTTAGGTGACGGAGCGCCACCTAACGGTGCTGATTTTGGTTTTGGAATTCAGTTTCCAAATAATCCGTTGAATAATGATTATTTTTTACGCATTGATTTAATGCCTAACAGACTGTTTAGATACGACGGCAAGCGTTGGGTTAAGATTGAAGACAGTGTAAGACATACATTAACTAATACAGACAGCAGAAAAACACATCGTCTTGGATTTATTAACAATAGCAATTTTACATATTCTTTACCTGTTGCAGAAGATTTTGTTAGCTACGTACAAACCGACATCGATGCTGGAGTTACTAGTGTATTAACAAGCATTAGTTTCGATGATTATAGTACATCCAAGTATGCTGTTATTAAACAAACTAATATTATCCTCGACTATGCAAATGATATTACTAATTCTGGCTTAATAACTTCATACACTAACATTATAGATGGTACACCAGTCGACTGTATTCAGATCAATTTACCAAATAGTCAAACATTGCCATTACCTGGACAATGGACTGTTACATTATACAACAAGAGAGAAGCTGAAAAGCAAAGTATTAGTAAAGCTCTTAGACCTAAGGCAGATTTCTAATGGAACATTTTTACGACGGACAGTTAAGAAGATACATTACACAAGTAGTTAGATTATTATCTAATTTTGTAGTAAAATATAGTGATGGAACTCTAGTAAGAGTGCCCGTTATGTACGGAGACCAAGATCGACAAGTTGCTAGCATTATAAACCAAAATAGTGAAAATGCTATAGCTAGTTCTCCGCGTATTGCTGTTTATGTTAGTGATCTAGATCTTGCTCGAGACCGGCTAAGCGATTCTACTTATGTAGGAAAAATACATGTTAGAGAACGTAGTATTGACGAAGATACAGGAACATACACATACAGCCAAGGCGGACAATACACGGTAGAACGTCTAATGCCTACACCTTTTGATTTAAGTTTAAAGGTAGACATTTGGGCAGCTAATACAGATCAAAAGTTGCAAATCCTTGAACAAATTTTAACACTGTTTAATCCAAGTCTTGAAATACAAACTACAGATAATTATATCGATTGGACTAGTTTGAGCGTTGTAGAATTACAGGATGTAGTGTTTACTTCAAGGTCTGTTCCTGTAGGAACTAATAGTACAATTGATATTGCTACATTAAATTTTAAAACTCCAGTATGGTTAAGTCCTCCTGCTAAGGTTAAAAAGTTAGGAATTATTACAAGCATCATAAACAACATCTACAATAATAAAAATAATCCTGTGTTAGATTATATTGATGGGTTAGGAAATGATTATGCGTCAGGACAAAATGATCCGATCAATAAAATTTTTGATCAGAGAATAACTATAGGAAATTTTGATATAGTTGTTGACTCTACTACTGTTAAAATTAGATCTAATTCTGTCGGAGCAAATACTTGGTTATCTTGGGATCAACAGATACAACAACTTCCAGGCAAACTAACATCCGGTATAAGTAAATTATTTTTAACTCAGCCAGATGGAACCGATGTTGTAGGTACTATTACATTATATCCAGATGATTTTACTATCTTAGTTGCAAGCTGGGATCCAGATACATTCCCGTCAAATACTGCAATTGCTGGACCTGCTAGAACTGAAAATAAGTTTGGATATTTCGATGCCATTGTAGATCCTACAACATTTAATCCTAAACGTCCTAATAAAGAGCGTACAGATCAACTTATAGAAACTGGAGCAAGATATTTAATTGTCGATAGCTTAGGCGGTGCTGTTAGAGATACGTTTACTGCTAATTCTAACACACAATACGTATACACAAATGTATTGTTTAAAAAAGTTAATGATTATAGACTATTAGTTAACGGTATTGAAGTTATTTCAAACCCACTTCCTAATCCAGTGTTTATGAACGTTCCAGGAACTACTATTTCAGGAAATGGAGTTAATGCTACGTTCAATGTTACACAACTATTATCAACTTCAAAATATTCAGCTTCGGTTAATACAGTAGGGTCAGGATATCAAATTGGAGATAAAATTAGAGTTAGAGGAAAAAAATTAGGTGGTGTTAATGTCACACACGATTGTGTAATCACTGTTACCGGTATCAACGGCTCAAGCGGAATAACTAATATTAGTGTTGCAGGGAATTCGCCCGATAAAGAATTCATAATTGTTGCAGACTCGACTATTGAAGTTGATAGCGAAGTTACATATGAATTAAATGTAAATGAAGATGGCCCTGACGGATGGAAAAATTTAGACAGTTCAGATGCACTAGCAGAAGCAAATGATATTGTTGAGTGGGATGGTTCTAAATGGGTAGTGGTATTTTCTGCACAAGAAGTAACAGACACGTTAGTCTATCAAACTAACTTTTATACCGGAACACAGTACAGATGGAACGGTGTAGATTGGTCTAAATCGTTCGAAGGCGAGTATAAGAGAGGACAATGGAGAATAGCCCTTTAAAAGATATTGATTGTTCTGGTGCATTATTGTGTGCTAGAACAACTCAACGATTTCTATTATTACAAAAAAGAGAAGGTAAACATGCAGGCAGGTGGGGATTAGTAGGCGGAACCAACCACTCAGGAGAAACTGCATGGCAGGGTTTAAATAGAGAAATTGAAGAAGAGTTAGGTGTAATGCCCGACATTAAAAAAACTGTTCCGTTGGAAAGGTTTGTCTCTAATGACAGCCTTTTTAAATTTCATACCTATTTCTGCGTAGTAGAATCTGAGTTTGTACCAACTTTAAGCAATGAACATCTTGCTTGGGGGTGGTTTGATCTTAATAATCTTCCTAAACCTGTACATAAGGGATTGGATCTTAGTCTGCGTAATCGCATTATACAAACTAAGATCCAAACAGTTATCGATATTATCGATAGTCTTTAAGCCTGCGCTTCACCCCAACGAATAATAATGTTAGCGTTAACTGCATCTCCGCTAACTTTGTAAACGTTAATAGCTAATACGTCTGGACCGTTAGGGAATGTTCCTCTACCACCCAATGGAGTATTAGTTAATTCTTTTAATTGCCCTAAATCTAAAGTTGCACGTTCACCCGGATTGGCAATAAACGAGAATACGGTTTCTCCAGGCTGTGCATAAGGAGGCTGTACAAAACTAAATGTTATGGTTCCAGTTGAAAGAGCTAATGTACCTGTATAAGAATTTGTAAATTGAACTTCGTAATAAGAGGTTCCTGCAAATGTTCTTAGAGTAATTGCGTTAACAGTGGTGTTTGCAGGGAACACTACAGTATTACCAGTAGTAACACTAGTACCTACTTTTGCACCTGTAGCAGCAAAACTAGTCGGGTCAAACCATGCAATATTTCTGTTTGTTAAGTTTGATGTAGCAGTTATAGTAAATGCATTAGTAGTATTAGCATTTATATTTCCCGAAGTAGTATTAGATATTTGGAAGTAACCGTAACTATCACCCGAAGTCGGGCTAATGTAACCGCTAAGGATTGTAGTATTAGAACGAATGTTTGATCCAGTAATTGCTCTACCGATAACAGGACTTAGATCGTTACTACCAAAGGTTGCTCTGTAATCATTTGCATTTACATAAATGTAATTTGAATTATTTCCTGAACTAATTGTGCCAGAGTCTAGTTGTGCAGATACAACTCCAACTGCGGTTGCTGTAGCGGTAGTTGCACTTGCGCCAGTAGACCATACAACCGATCCACCTGCAGCAACTTGTGAAAAGCTAGGTTGTCCACCTTGCGCTACACTGTTTAGTCTAGTCCATCCAACATCGCTCGGGTTAGTCGGGTAGTTAGTAGGATTTAAAATTCCTTCAACAACAATACCGCCTTGTTGGGCAGTAGTTGGATCGTTTGAAGTTATCTCTAATCCTTGTAACAGTAACTGAGCACGATTTAGCAGTTCTCTTTCTCCAAGATCGCCTGTAATAGCGTTTGAAACACTAGGAGCTAATCGAATCATGAATGCTGTTTGTCTGGTTGTAGATATACTAATGTTCTTTTCAGCGTATGAGAAAATATAACCGCGATCTTCATCAAATCCACCATCAGTTAAAAACGCACTACCCCAGTGGCTAATTAATGGAGTGATTGTATTTGATAATAATATAACTCCTGTTTTGTCAACGTGAGCTTCGGCTATTCCTGCTGTATAAGTTCGATCAGCGCCTGCTTGGAAATTAGAATAAGGAGCAGATCTTTCACATCCTGTTAAACGATTTCCAGTCTTTCCAGTAAATGTAATAATTTCGTTGTCAATATATACTGTTCCAGAGTCTGGGAAAAAACTTGCATCTTCTAAATCGATGTAGGTCTGAGAACTGTCCATAGCTTCTGCAAGTTTTCCAGGATAACCTTCATTAGTAACTTCGTACCTAACTGGTAAGTTTCCTGAACGCATAAACGCTTCGGTATTTACGTTACTGTTACGCATCCTATGTGCAAAAACAAAATTACCGTTTGATCCACGAAGCATAAAGTCAATGAAACCAGCACCGTACCAGCTATATTGAATACCAATCATCTGCATTTTTGCAATATCAATTTTATAACCGCTTGGTCCTGTTCCATCTAATCGGTCTAAGTTAAATTCTGATTGTTTTACTTTTTTATCAGTTACTAGCATTATCTTAGTGCCGTTAGCTGCAGATACACCTCTAAAATCGGGTGATACTGACATCTGCGTTTGACTTATAACATTTGTAACAACATGAGTCATACCTTTAATAACAATCCTATCACCAGCTTTAACTTGATCTCGGAATCTAGTATTAGTTCCAGTTACAAGGTTATCATCTACTGCAATAGCTCCTGTACCTGCTAATTGTTTAGTGCCTGTTCGTTGATTGACACTTAGATTTGTACCGTCATATTCCCAGAAAATTCCGTTTTGATCGTCAAAGATTCCGCTTCGGACAGTTGCACCGTGCCAACTTACTACACTCATTTGTGCTCCAAATCCTAATACGGCGGTTGTTGAGCCGAGTCTTCTCTGACTTCTAACTTTAAAAGTTCTTTCATCTACTACGTCAACTACTGTATAATCGAATTCTGGGGGAGTTGCGGTATCAAATCCACTATTATATCCTTCAGTTTCTATACCTAATAGACGTATAACGCCGCCTACTTGAACACCGTGATCGTTGTCATCAGTTACTACGGTAATTAATGAGTTAACTTCGACGCCATCGGCTGTTACGCTTCTTAAGTCATAACTAGGAGCAAATAATGCACCAGTAGTGTACATAATACCTTTACCAGATTGGTAACGAATATATTTTTTACTTTGACGAATTGCCTGTGCACCGTGTTGTGGGCCGCCTGTGCCTAGTTGTACACCGCCGTCGAACGGTCTGTGTGTAAAAAAGCTGTCTGGTCTAGGATAGATAGTACCTAGTATAGGTGTTGTAGCTGTATTAATTGCTCCCACTGCCCTTGCTTGATATCTTAAACTAGTAGTTGAAGGAATATCTGTTGCAAAATATGATCCTGCTGCAAGTGTGTGATTGTTAGACCCGTTGTCGCTGCTTACTGTAACAATAAAAGTGTCTCCAGGAACTAGACCGTGAGGATTTACAAAGTCAATTTCAATAGTAGCCAACGCACTAAATGCCACACTTGATCCTTCAAGTAATAAAGAAGAAGTTGCTTCAGTCATCGTTATAGTTGAAACAAATTCAAACGTAGCTCCTGCAGATGCTGAGCTATAACTTGAAGTAAATCCTGTAATAGATCCAGATACATCAACTCCTGTTACATTAACTAATATATCATTAGCTGGAGATGCTCCGTCGAGTAATGTGCCAGGAATTATAATTCGGTTACCGACATTATATCCTGTACCGGTTGATGTAAGTTGAATATTAGAGTAAGCACTTGATGCTCTTTCTAAGTTGAATCTTGCATTAAATCCAGTGTTTTGTTGATTAGTACCAAATGCGTCGGCATAAGGGAAACTAGGTGTAGCAGCAGTTCCAGTTCTAGTTACTGTAGAAATGACTCCGGTAGTTACACCGTTTGTTGTAGCAATTGTAATCGTTAAATCGTTAGTTGGAGATGCTCCAACTAAACTAGTTCCAGGGATGATAATCTGTTGCCCGGGCCCATAATTAGTTCCTCCGTCAGTTACGGTAACTGTATAAGTGCCAGCATTGAGTCCTACCGTAAACTCTGCACCACTTCCTACTAAAGGATCGCCTGCGGCGCCAGTAACTGACGCGGCATTTTTTGCTGTTCCTGCCCAGCCGAAGTTTAGAATTTCTCCTGTTAATGGTTCTATACCATTAACTGTAATAACCAAATCGTTTGCAGGAGTTGCTCCGCCAATTGCTGTACCTAAAACTGTAATTGTATCTGTTTCCTGGAAGTCTTGGCCTCCAGGACTAATTGTAACACCGTATGTTGAACCTGTTACAGTAACATTTACTACAGCATTTATTCCAAGCCCGCTGGTTGTATAAGCAACTGTGTTAAAAGTTTTAATAGCATTAGGGGCTGTACCAGCAATAGATGCTGCTGTTATCTGTCCTGTTCCGTCAACTGTATTAACAGTGATATATGCATCATGAGTACCGTTAGCTCCTCCAGCTGGATAAACTAAACTTCCAAGAATTTTTATTCTATCATTAACAGCATATCCAGAACCTCCTCCGCCAGCATTTACAGCAATCGATGTATAGATATTGTTTTCCCAGCTAATATCAAACGTTCCTAATGTTCCAATTCCGCCTACATTAGACCCTGACACTCCAGTAAGTGTGGTAACTCCTGTAAAAGGTGTACCTGAGCTATCTACTCCTGTTATATCTCCAGAAACGCCTACACTTGATACAATTAAAAGCAAATCGTTTGTAGGTGTGGCGCCACCGACTAATGTTCCGCTAATAACAATTCTATCTCCAACTTTAAATCCAGTACCTGCAGTTGCTACAGTTACAGAATAGTCTCCAGTTACTAGGTCAACATCAAAAGTTGCACCAACTCCTAAAGAAGAATCGTTTGTACCAGATATGTTTGTATATGCTGATGAATTGGCAGTAATTTCAACCGTAAACTCATCACTAAAATTAACAGTATTTCCCACAACACTAGTTACAAACATAGCAGTCCCGTCGCCTCTATCAACTGCTAGGTTAGGAACAACACCGGTTACAGATTCAAGTTCAATACTCGAGTCGCCTATAATTGCATTTGCTGCAACAGGTTTAGTTAGATATACCCCTCCTGTTCCATTAATAGAAGTAACTTGAGATCCTAAAGGAATATTTGCATTAACTAATGGAGATCCAACTTCAGGATTATCGCCATCAAATGCAATAATTGTACTTCCACTAGGAGTATCGTATATGGTAGTTAATGTTCCGCTAGATCCGTTACTAGATACAGTAAATGTTGGACGACCTACAGATGCACCTGTATAAAATCCACATTTTCTTAATTGTGTATAATTTGTTGATAATACCTGTCCGTTAGATGTACCAACTTTAGCTTTTGCATAGTAGGTAAATGTTGTATTGGTAGGAACTGTAGTAATAATAAAGTTACCTTCAGCTCTCGCAGATCCAGCAATTCCAGTCTCTAAGGCTTTGATAGAGATAGGTATACCTGCTTCAAACCCATGGGGGGCAACCGTAGTGACAGTTATTTTAGATTGACCAATTCCGCTAGTTCCAGTACTAGCATCTGTAACTACAGATATAACATCGGTGTCAGTACCTGGTAATTCATACACCGACGGGTATCCACGCAATGTGCTAATTGCACTCCACTTTGTTGGTTGCAATCCGTACTCAAAGTCAGCGTCAAGCATGGACTGTGGGGTTGCAATACGATTACGTTCGATCGCATCTGTACCAAAGTCATAAGGTCTAGTACGAACTTCTGGTTCTTCTATGAATACTTGTATGTCATCTGTAGATGAATGTGTTCGTGTGTCGTAATTAAACGTTACAGTAGTAATGCCATCTGTAGTTTGTAAATATGCAGGGAAATCGCCATCGTCGCCCTTTAATTTTATTTCTACGTTTCCACCAGTTGCATTGGTAGAAAAGTTATAAATTATTTCGTTTCGAGTTGTGTTAGTAATTAATAATAATTCGTTCGAACTATACTGTCCTTGAATTTTAATCGATCCTACACCTTGTGCAACGGCTGTTGGAATCGAACTTAGACCGTTTTCAATTACATTAACTGTACCTGCTACTAAACCATTAATTGCAATAGCTGCGCTAGCTGAAATTGCATTAGTATCTGCTTCAACAAAAATGTGATTTGAGGTATCTGAAGAAGTTCCAACATTTACTGTAATAGTTGTAGCTGTAACTGCGGTAATATAAACAGGTACATTGTATGCTGGATCAGTTATCCTAGGATAACTGTGTTCAGTAGTATGGTTATCTAATGCACAGGTAAATGTTAAACTATTAGGTGCAATATTGATAGGAGTTCCTACTGTAAGAGTATGCGACCCTATAGTTAATACCATAACTCCTGTAGTAGGAGTATAAAGTGCATTTGTAGGAGTATACTGATAAGATTCTGCTGTTTTTGTTTCGTCAATTACTTGAGGAGAAGTTCCTTGAACATTATATTCTACGTTTGGTAAAATGTAATTTGTGATTAAGTCTCCAATAAATGCATGTGTGTCTATCTCAGGAATTCTGTTTCCGTCAATTTGCGCTACACTGCCTTCCCAATAATACTTGATAACACTTCTTAATTTTTGATTTCCACCGTATCTTAGATCATGCAAGTATGCATCTAAAACATAACCTAAATCTCTTTCACATTTAGGTTGATTGTAAGTATAATCTGGATCCCAGGTAACTGCTTCAATAATAGGTGTCTTAGCAGTATCGATTGCTGTTTTTGCTGCCTGTATTCCTACCGCAGTCCAAGCAATAGATGGTGTAGTCCTAGTAACCGGCAACGATCCAGTTCCATTTTCAACTACATCAGCAACAATATCTATAAGGTTAGCTACTACAGTTCCGTCAGCAAGGATTGCATTGTTGCCAGATGTAACTTGTGTTTGACTATTTCCTGCACTAGGTGTAATTGCTATTCCTTGAACAACATTAGATACAATACTTTGTAAATGTCTGTAAGCTGCAACCGTTTGTGTTTGGTGTTCTGCAGAAATTCCACTTAGTCCACTCGATGCAAAATAGTAGAAAAATTTTGCACTGTCGTAACTGGCGCTATTTCCACCATACAGTACGTCATATGCCGCAGCATATAGTGCATATTTTGTATCTCGAGTACATTTATCTACATCGTGATTGTGAGATGGATATGTAACAGTAACCCATCCATTAACTTCTGCTGCAAGGAAATTTAAGTTTGCAAGAATCTTATCTTTGGCTGCAATTTGACTTGTAGTAGCAGTACTTGGGTTACTATAACTAAATGCACTAGCGGCAGATCTACCATTTTGTGCAATATTTAAAATTTCATCAAATGCACTATTTGATCTAGATAGTGCAGTTGAGTTTGACGATACTTCACTTAGACTAGCAACTTGTGTTTTTGTTCGTTCAATTGTTCTAAACACAGTAGGAGACAAATCTAAAGAATTTACTTCTGTTAATCCTAAAAATATAGAATTATAATTTGTTCCAAGTGCGATATCAAATGCAACTCCATCAACAATATATCCAATATCTCTTCTACATTTAATTGCGTCGATAATTTCTTGATTTATATAAGCAATACTTTCGGTTAATAAAAAACCTCGATTCGCACTTAGTAAACTATATGCGTCTGGATATACATAATCCAATGCACCGATACCTGGTGCAAATACGTAATTCTTAATCTGCTTTTTTGCCATTTTTTATATTCCAAATGCTATTGCTAATGCTGTAGCTGTTCTATCAACATACAGCTTGTTTGTAATGTGGGTTTGTGTTGTTGGTAACTCTGTAATAGACGCTGATACAAAAGTAGCAGACGAAGGAGTTATATCCCCAATAACAGTGTTATTAATCGAGGTATTGATCACTGGGATATTTGATCCATTTATGCCAATAGTTCCAGTTACGGTATTGTTTATTCTTATGGTTAAATTACCGACACTAGAAAGTTCTAATGTAGTTTCTGATGTAAGAAGTGTACTAGATAGCTCGCTTGCACTAATTGTTTCTCCTACATTTAGATTTTCAGTAATGCCAACACCGCCAGACACTGTTAACGATCCGGTAGTAGTAGAAGTAGAACTAACTTCTTGAGTAATTGTTACGGTACTAAACTGACCTACTGCATCACCGACCGTTATTAATCCAAAATCACCAGTTGATTGATTTCCGTAATAAAGAATGTCAGGTGCAGATACTGGGATTATCCACGATAATTTTCCAGACTGCTTGCTCAGAGCATCTTGACCAACTGATCCGTCAGAATGTTTTACTCCTGAAAAATACAGAGTTGACTGATCTTCTAAATAAATGTTGAATACTTGTACATCTAAATCAAGGCTAAAAATGTATGTGCTTGATCTAAAAACTTCGATAGGAGGATTCTGTTGTGTATTTGTTCCAATATAGAAACTTGCTCCTCCGACAGCTTCTGTTACCGCAAAATCTACAGGAGCATCGTTAGTAGTACCTTCGCTTTGAGTAATAGATCTTGCTATTAAATTACCCAAGGCGTCGACTGAAAAATTAGGGCTAGAAAACCCAAAATTAGATTTAAGCGGTGAACTTATAATAGTAGACATGTACTCCTCCGACTAACATATTTATGCTCTAAAAATTAGATAGTCAAAGGCTGCTGATTGCAAAAGTATTGTACTGTATAGATTGATTTTGCGCCTGCGCTAGAAAACGTAACTTCGTTTTCAACTATAACTTCGGTAGGATTTATAAAAACTTCAACGTAGCTGTTATTAACGTCAACAGACACAGATAGCAAGTCATTCCCTAAATTATTTCTTGCATAGATTACGACACTAGCAGTTTGTATATTAGCAACAACCAGGCATTTTATTATTTCTCTATTACCAGAATTAAGATCAGTTGATATCGTATATTCAGCACTGGAAAAATCTCCTATGTGCCAGCGATCGAGTAGGGTATTAGGATAGACTTGCTTCCACGGACCGTTGTGAGCTACGGCCGCATTGTTTTTAGCTAACAATGAGCCGTTTGCTCCCATCCCAAAAAACTTAGTTATATTAAACATGTAGTATATGATTGTATCATATATTTATTTGTTTTTAACTGTTATCATTACACCGTATTCGGGCAAATACAAATATTCTAATTCGCTTTGCTGTAAAGTCCACAGTGCATCTTCTAGTGTTTCAACTAAAGGTTCACCGCCTAAGTTGAAGCTAGTATTAAACACCATAGGAACGCCTTTGCGGGCTTTGAATGTTTTGATAATGTCATAATAGTGCGGATTTTGTTCACGAGTTACTGTTTGAATCCTGCAAGATCCGTCTACGTGAATAATGCTAGGAATCTTCTCGGCAACACCAGGCTTGCAATGCACTGCATACATCATAGTAGGACTGCTATCCATACCACGCAGATCAAACCATTCATGCACATCTTCTTCTAAAATGCTTCCAGCAAATGGACGGAAGTATTCACGATGTTTGATCATATTAACAAAGTCTTTGCCGTCTTCAAATGTTGGGTCAAATACTAGGCTTCTGTTGCCTAATGCACGTGGACCGTTTTCACTGCGCCCCTGGAACAAAGCTACAATGTTCTTTGAAGTGATTAAATCAACTAGGGTTTCGTGGGTTGCAGGTGCAACCATTCCGCCATATTCGCTTGCTAATTTAGCAATTTCTTCTTGAGAATAAGTGTAACTAGGTCCTAGATATAAAGAATCTTGTCTAGTATATTTCTTATCATCGACTTTAAGACCTTTATAAAATAGAAGGGCTGCACCGATAGCTGTACCTGCATCATTTGATATAGGTTCAACATACAACTTGATGCCATGCTTATTAAGTGTTTCAAGATAATGATAATTTGCAACACAGTTTAATCCATAGCCTCCGCTTAGTACTACATTCTTATTACCTGTTAATTCTACAGATTTTAGGATCAAATTAAGTACTTGTTCTTGTGTTTCAACTTGGCAAGCATATGCTAAATCTCTTCTATTTTGTAGTTTTGTTAAATCGGAACTTTCACTGTCTGCAAGCTCTTCAAACATTTCGTGATTGACTACAGCACCATTAGGATATGTTGGAATAATCACGTTTCTATCTGATTGCGGATATTTTGTGTTAGAGGTAAACAGTTTAGGAATCTTACTATTAGATTTTCCGTAAGGAAATAATCCCATAGTCTTACCTGCTTCAATACTGCTAAATCCGCAATATTGTGTTACTGCTTCGTATACTTTAGTAATACCTGCTTTTTCTGTAATGACTGCAATATGTGTTTTTTCAGTGCCATCATCGTTTACTTCGCCGTAAAACCCACTCGGGCACTTTTCAATAATAGTTTCTAAAAGTGGACCTCTAGTTCCTATATGCTTGTACGCTGTAACAAAACTTGCAGGATACTCACATTGGTACACTGACTCAGTTTCCCATGCTGTAATAGCATCATTCTTATTATTCAATGTTAAAAATGTTCCTGCGCCATCAACTACTACTGCGGTTGCTGTTTCAAAACCTGATCTATAAAATGCACAGGCTGCATGTAATTTGTGGTGCAAGTGACTAAGATCAACTACTTGATTATGCTCAATTAGGTTACCGTGTTGCTCGATAAGTCCTAACTTTCTAGCTAATCCTGTATAAATGTCGTCGCCCGTAAAGTCAATTTTTCCTGCGGTATCTCTTAAACTTTGCGTATGTGCTACTACTAGATAATCTAATTTTTTAGTATAATCTAAAATTTTAATCATAGAAGCAAACGGACCGCCGTCATATTTGTTCCTTGAAAATCTTTCTTCTTCAATACTAAAAACAATTTCTCCGTTCTTAAGTAAACATACACCGGAGTTATGTCCTCTTGCTATCGCTGCAATCCAAATATCTTTTTTCATTCTAACCCTTCATTTCTAAAATGTATAAACCCTTTTATCATATTGGGCCATCTAGGTAACTTAAATTTTTCAATAAACAAGTTTTTTTCAAACTCTGTTTTAAATCTTTTTTCTTCTGGTATTTCTAAGTACATGGCGTTAACACGCTCTGCAATATCGTCATACAGTTCAGGTCTTGCTTTAATTTTTAGTTTAGGAAGCAAGACCTCTTTAAGCCATTCGGCTTGCTCTGTAGTACGAAAATGTTGATCCATGAAGTTTTTTCCGTGGCCGTCTGTAAAAATATAAAAAATTTCTTTCTTGTTTTTAGAAGTAATGTACGGCCAGATTGGATCTAACCATTTATCTTTATGTACTCCCCATATAGGTTCGTCATACGCTTCTAAAAAAGGACTAATTTTATATCCAAATTTTTTAGGTGTGCCTGCAAATTTTTCTTTAAGCTGATCAAAAATTGATGTTTCGCCGTACTCGCTTTTATAGTTAAGATCTGTACCAAGTTGCCTTACATCTCCTAGCCCTGTCATTAGCCAGTGTACTCCAGTGTTTTCAAGTAAATTTTGAATCATTGAAATATGATTTAAAGTGTGCATGAAATACGCTTCTTCGTCAAAAAATGTACGATACCACTTTTCGTCATATATAGGAGAATTTAAATAGTTAAAAATACTACCGGCTGTTTTCCATCCAGGAAGACGATCAGTTAATGTACCTTCTTGATGGAAAAAATCATTCCTTAAATGAGTTGACCACTGAACAATAACAGTATCTCCTGGGCGAAATTTATTTTTAATATTACACTCGGTGACCCTTTCGGCAATAGCTCGGTTACCTATGCCTGCTAGTCCCCAGTTTTCAAAATAATCAAAGTCTACACTTAACAGATCTGCCCAGCCTGGCCATGAATATGCAGTGTAACTACAACCAAAAACAAATAATCTTTTCATTATTTTCCTGCTTCACAGCATGATGGCGAATCGCAGACTTCAACAAATGAACTGTTAACTGGTGTTGCAGGTACTCGATATTTTTCAACTAGTTCATTGACAGAATTAGTTATGAACTCTTCAATTTTATCGTTCATAGCCATAATTCCTTCATTAGTTCTATCGGCAACTTCATCGATTGTAATCCTAATAGGGCTATATCTACGACGTTCTCCACCCATATCGTGTACTTCAAACTTATCTGCGCCGGGATATGACACGTTTTCCATAAATGTGCTACCAACAATTACAGTAGCAGGTTTGTTTAATGAATATGCAATATGCTGACCTACACTATCACATCCTAAGAAACAGTCTGCCTCGTTGATAATCCCAGCCCAATGACGCAAAGTAGCATTCATAGGCGCTGCTACAGGACTAGTGCATCCGTGTTTAGAGTAATCAATTCCAAACTCAGACATCATGATTACTGCATGTTTTTCCTGCAACCGTTTAACAATGTTTACTACATGAACTGCTTCAAAACTGCGTCCTGATGGGTCAGTTATCATGTTATTTTCTACTCTAGTTCCTCTACCAAACGGTTGAAAAACTACTACAGTATCTTTGCCGGTTTTTTCTTTTACTTCTTTTACTATATTTTTTCCAGTTATTGTTTCGTCAACTGATAACTTTAACGTAGGACGAGGTAATTCTCGGATACCTTTTCCGTTAATTTCGATATCAAATGCCTGCGATAAATTACATTTTTGATTATAATATTCCCAAACTCTATAAGGTTCAGGTGTAACTAACGTCATGTTAATTAATTTTTCTTCAAAAAGATTTTTATGCCAGTTATCATATACTTTAGGGTATAGTGTTGGATGTCCTTTAAAGAAATCCGTCCCTCCCTCGCACACAATGATAAAGTCTTTATCTCCAGATTCTTCTCTGTATTTTTCAAGTGCGGGTATTGAACAAATAACACGGCCGGCGCCGCCGTTAATAAAAAAGGCCTTAGATCTCATTATGTCTCCTAAAATATAGTGCAATATTTATGGAGTTGAGATTTAAGGCCGCTGTAGTCTTGATTTAGTTATTTGCTAAGTGGATGTACTGGTAACCAAACTTTATAAGCATCAATACCTGCCCATGTGGTTTCAAAATTTTCCAATTCTTCTTTATAGGCAATAAGTTTTGATCTTACGCTTGTGGGCATATCAGTTAATTTAGCAATTTCAAGTGTAACTTCTGTCAGCTGAGTAGCTACTACTCTTCTAATATCATCCCAAGTCACCCATGTTGCTTTCCATGGGTATGACCATGTTTGAGTTTCTGGATTATACTCGGCACCGTTAAAATCGTATGTATGATCAGGCATAGGACTTTCTGGTCTAGTATAAACTTCTCCATTAGGTAGATTTTCGCTGTATTGAGGCAATGATCCGCCGTCAACATGATCGCTAGCGCCAATTAGAGTACAGAATAATGGATTTGAGCTGCAATCTATTTCAAGTTTTATACAACCTTCTGGAGTAGGAATTGTAGGACCATCTTCTTCTAATGTATAGAAATTAGTACCAAATGGCTTGTTTGTTTCAGCATCGAGAAACATCCAGATACGGTCCGGGCCGCTGTATGTCCACGATGCTGTTTTTCTTAGATCATTAGTTTGAGCAAGATAGTCGTCTGCTAAATCATATGTAAAAAGTTTTGCTATTCTTGTCATATTGTTTATCCATAAGTAACCATAACTAGGCCAGCAGCACCATACCATCCGCAATAGCAAACACCGCTATGTACTTGAGCTGAGAATCCGCCGCCACCTGGGAATACTGGTTTGCATAAAGAACCGTTTCCAATTCCTACATAAGGCGTACATCCGCTTGGTCCAAACACTGGGCCAGAGACTGTTCCCGGAGCAACTGGTGCCCATTGCTGACTGCCTGCATAACAGAAAAACTGGATTACTGATCCCCCACAAGTTCCGCTAATACACACATCACCGCCTGTTGCACAACATACGTTACTGCTCTGATGGCAAGTATATCTGCAAGAACAGAATCCATAGCATCTAGTATCGCCGCCGCATCCTCCACGAGCACAGAAATTTGATAAATTTGTTCCTGTTACGTAACTAGTATTTCCCGGACATCCGTCGTTTGTATTTGATACTGCGCTAGTTCCGCCTGCACAAATAGTATAAGTAGTACCTGGAACTACTTGAGCTCCGGTTAATGTTTTTACTGCATACGAACCAGATCCGCCTGGCCAACCTTGCATACAGCAACATGCTCCGCCGCCGCCGCCGCCGCCGCCCCACATTTCAAATTTAATATAAGACGTGCCGGCTGGTACAGTCCATGCACAACATCTACCGCCATTACTGCCGCTTTCTGTAGTATTTGCAACTGCAAATTCTAACAAGCTAGCAGCAGTAATTGTTGTAGCATTTGTATATAAAAGAGTTCTTAAATCGGCCATTATTATTCCTTACCTATATGATATTACCACAAGGCCGCCTGCGCCGAAACTTCCCCAGCAGCATCCGCCTCCTAATCCATGACCGCCACCACCGCCACCGCCTGGAAATGATGCAAACCCTCCAATGGCTTGGCACCCTGATAATCCTATGCAATAGTCAATACTATGTCTGACGCCAGCGCCAACATACGGACCGTTAGGTACATATTGCCAAGATTGATATCCGCAACTTGCAGGATTTGAAGCTCCGCCGATAGCTGGTAATCCAAAATCAGCACCAGAGTAACTACCTGATCTGCAGGTTTCTGTATTACCGATACATCCGCAGCCGTTATAACCTACCCAGCACTGAGAGCATGATGGCGGGCCGCCGGCGGCACACATATTAACTGCACCTGTACTGGTACCGCCGCACACATAACTAGTGAATCCCTGTGTTCCGCAGCAATTCGGAGAACAACAGCCAGATCCGCCAGCACAGATAGTATAACTGTCTCCTGGAACTGCTGTTATAGTTTTTCTAGCGTATGCTCCGGCGCCACCGGATGCATTAGGTTGCTGGCAACAACAGCTTCCTGGGCCGTCACTGCCACCACCCCATAGTTCAAATCTTACCCATTTGACTCCTGCCGGAACGGTCCATAGACAACATCTACCACCGTTTTGCGGACTATCGACACTTGTATTATAAACAAATACTTGTGTAAATGCTCCTCCGCCACCGCTGCCAACTACATATTGGCTAACTGGAAATAATGTGGACAAATCAGCCATTAATTTACTCCTGGTTCATCTGGAAATGGAATCTTCCAAGGATCAACTCCGGCAAAATCTGCAGGTAAATCTCTTAACTTTTGTCTATATGTTTCCCATTCAGCTTTCTTTTCATCACTTAACAAATTAGTTGCTAAGACTTTATCAGATGCTGCAAGCAATGCGTTTCTTGCTTTAGTAATACCTTCCCAGTCCATGTGAGGTTGTTTCCAGGGAAAGGGTTTAGCCCATCCTGTGTTCACATTATATACACATTCCATAAATTCGTATGTATGATCAGGAGGTTGAACTGCTGGTCGAGTATAAGTATGTCCGTTTGGTAGATTTTCTGTTTGCGTAGGAAGATAGCTATAATCCTTGTGTCTCCAGATCATGCTAGCTAACACAGTTTCTTGGTTAGCATCAACAAATACTTTAATTAATCCTGGCGGAGTAGGAACTAAATCCCCATCATCGTTTTCTGTGAATACTTGTCCATTAAAAGGCTTGCCATCTTCTTCTTTTACAAAAATCCATAATTTATCCGGACCTTCATACTCGTATGTACCTGTAAGACCTAAATTATTTGTTTGATACAAGTAATCATCGGGCATGTCATAGGTACATGTTTTTTTAATGATTGTGTTTTCTCTAATTCCCATAATATATCCTTTTTATCCGTAGAATGTTAATACAACCATTCCGCCTGCGCCCCAGCCGCCCCAGCAGCATCCGCCTCCGCATGATGATCCGCCGCCACCGCCGCCTGCTGGAAAGTGATTACATACTCTACAACATCCGTTATTTGTCCATTGTCCTGAACAACTGCTAAGACCCATCCTCATGTTTTGAGAATATTTTGGACTTCCTGCAGCGGTTTCCCAATGGCCGGTTGCACAGAAATTATGAGTAGTACTCATGCCTGCATAAGTGCAATACACTAAGTCGCCTGTTCCGTTGTCTCGACGTGTGCAGGCTGCATGGCATAATCCTGTACAGTTAAAGTTTTTATAGAAACATAAAGCACACCCGCCGTGGCCGCCGTATGCATATGCTTGTGTAGAGCCATTTTTTTGTACATAACTAGGCAAGCCCTGTGTTCCGCAGCAATTTGGAGAACAACAACCCGAGCCGCCGGCACAGATTGTAAGATAATCTCCAGCTGCTACTGTAAAGGACTTAGTTACATATTGTCCGGGTGCTGCCATTGAGTAGGGCCACTGACAGCAACATGCTCCGTTTCCATCTCCGCCGCCGCCCCACATTTCAACGTGAACTCGACTAACAGTACTAGGGACTACATAGCAGCAGCATCGGCCACCGTTTTGTGGGCTATCTCCTCGATCTGTAGGAAATACCACTAAAGACGATACTCCAGTTGAAGCTGTTAATCCTAAAAATTGTGTTAAATTTGCCATTTTACACCCTTATCTAATGATCAACCAGCCGTATGTAGATCCAGTATAAACTAATGTAATAGCGGTGTTGTTAATATTCAGTACTAAGTCTTCTGCTAAATTTTGAATTTTTAAAGAGTTTCTAGCTACTGTAACGTTACTAGAGCCAAAAACGCCGGTAGCATCGATAATCTGAATAGTATCGTTGACTAACGGAGCTGCTGGCAATGTAATCGTGAATCCGCCTGTTGTACAAACAATTCGATCGTTTACAACGGCAGTATATGCACTACTTACGGTTCTTAATACAGTAGACGATGTCTCTGTTGTTGAAATGTATCTTCCCATCTCGAGTTCCTTTTGCTTGTTATATTTATGCTGCTGTTTCAATACCAAAAGCTACAGCATTACAGTTAACAGCACTTGAGTAAACTACTAATAATTTACCGGCTTGCATAACTATACCTGTTCTTTCAAGTATTGCTTTTGGGGCAAGTGTAGAGTCATATTCGATAAACTCTGCATTTGTTGGAGTACTAGCATTTGCAACTGCTAATCTAATAGTCAATGCTGTATTTCCTCTATTAACAATTGACACGCTTGCAACAGCAAAAGTATCAACAGGTACAGTGTATAGTGTTGTATAAGTGCCTGCTGCTAAATCTGCCGGGGTGCCTAAAATTCCTGATGCCATCTTTATTCTCCTTTATGATAATAAGTAATAGTTTAGTGCTAGAGGCTGTCCATCTACACCGGCAACAAAATTTACTTTCTGTAAAACATTAATTTGACGAAGATCGGTTGTTGTAATTTCATTTAGAGAAATTTGTACGTAACCTGCTACGATGCTATTTACGTTAAGTTCGCCGGCTCCGCCACCAATTTGGCTCGCTATATATGTTTTAATAGCTTTTTGCGTTGGTACAATATTATCGCTATTTGCTGTAAATGTACCGTCTGTTGAAAACTCAGTAATTACTGCGCTAGATCCTCCTAAAGATACTGCGCCTAACTGTAGTTCTTGTAGACCTGAAATATTAAATGCATCTGCATTTAATGTTGCAATACCAGTAGCTTGTTCAATACTAAACAATTCACCAACTCGGAAATTACCATCTTGGTCAGTACTTGTATAGAACACACGGCCGCCGCCGCTATCAACAGTTTCGTTGGCCGGAACTGGGTTAGTTAGTGGTATTCCAGGATAATTTGTACTTGCAAAGTTACCTGTTCCAATGTCTAAGAAGTCATGTCCTGTTAATCGAACTTGACTATATCTAATCTGCATGTTTACCCCATCACCATGTGCTGGAGCTTCTGTAATAGATATATCTGGACTTACTTGTAATCTAGCACTATAAGGCCCATTTCCTAGTAATTGTGTTACACTAACCAGTTTAAAATACACTCCAGGTAAACTATCAAAAGTTACGTTAGAGCCAGCTTGGGGAACTGATGTTAAATTATTAACTTGAATATAACGACCTGGCTGATATAGATCAGCATATCCGTCACCGGTAATGTCAGCTTGTGCTGTCACAAATCCTGTTCCTCTGTTAGTCCATGTAGGCTGACGTAGTACTCCATCTCCAATTCTTACTTGGTGGGGGGCTTCTACAGTATTATTAGGATCTGTAATAGTTAGTGTTGGGGCAGTTAAGTAGCCAGTACCTGGTTCAATTATTCTAATTTCAACAATTTTTCCATCTTCTACCCTTGCACGACCAAATGCTCGTGTTCCGCTCGGTGGTGCGCTAAATGTTAACCTTGGTTCAATAATGTAAGTAGTTGTTTCATCTAAAGATGTTTCAATTGCGGTACCAGTTACTAAATGATCCCAACCGGCTGTACCGTCACTAACTTTATAAACCTGTGCAGTCTTAGTTCCGCTGTTATAAGAATTTATATAACCGTACTGTCCTGCACCTTTTCCTGCGGTAATAAAAATAGCCATTCCTGTATAGGCTGCACTTAATGCCGTGTCAGTATTTGAAATGGTAATCGATGTTGCATTACCTGCTGCGGCTACGTTAGTTGCTGTAACATAATCTGCGCCGCCAAAGTTGTCTGATGGGTTTAGCAATCTAACTTCATATACAGAACCGTTTCCTATTACTGCATTATTAACTACTGCGCCGTAACCTTCACCTGAAATTGCAAACTGAGTAGCTTTCCCAACTGTTGCTACTGTAAATGTAACATCTGGGCCTGCACCTCCAATTGATGACGCGGCGATCGTTATTACATCAGTAGCTGCATGACCAGTCCCGCCTTTAACAATAGTTATAGAAGGCAAGCCTGCATCGTCAATGTCAACAATAAATTCTTGTCCTGATCCTGAACCGCTAGATGTTCCAACAATTCCTGAATATGTTCCTTGTATTCTTGCTGGGTTTGCACTACTTAAATTACTAATTGTTAAGATAGCAGTAGTAGCAGCAGTATATCCAACACCTGCATTTAGGTACTCTAGTACATATACTTGGCTTCCACTAGTAAAGACATTTGAAACTATTGCATCAAATGTATGGTTATCTACAGTACCTTCAACAGGAGTTTCGGTTGCGTCTACACCTTCTGCAACACAACCGAATTCTCCATAGGAGCTGTTACCATTTGTTGCACGTATCTTACCGCCATTTTCAGCCAAGTAACCAATATGTCCATAGTATGAGAACACAGAAACAAGTTCTGCTCTTGCTAAATTTGTAACCCATGCGCCGATACCATCACTTAAAATTTGTGTAAAATCGTTAGCAACGATAGAATCGTTACCGCCTGAGTGTAAATTACCATCAACTTTTAGTCCTACACATGCTGTACCGAATGTTGTTACGTTTTGTACATATGGGCTTCGAGTGGTAATCCACGCACGTTGATCTCCAGTACCCCAGCCTGGATCTAAACTAACATATGCTCCAGCACTCGGTCTACGAGTTCCGTATGAATTTGGTGATCCTAAAGTTCCATTTAGGCCTGCTAATGTACAGTTACGTAAACCTGTTCCATTTCTTACATATAACATGTCTTCTAGTGTAGACCCGTTAACTGCGTTTACATAATACCTAGCAGCTAATAAAGACTTGTAATTACCTGTATAAATTAAATCGTGTTTAACTGCATCGATATATCTATCAACGTCTCTTGCACAGGCAGCAATATCATATGTATAACCGCTAAATGTAAATGCAATAAATGCAGCAATTTCTGCTTTTAAGAATTCTCTGTTAGCTTCTAAAGATTCAACAGCATAAGTGTATTCAGTTGTTGTATTAGGAGTAACTGTTCCAGTCATTGATGGAGCTGCACCATTACTGTTGATATAATAATCAATATAATCGTCTATATTTTGAATTAGTGCTTGTGCTGCCGAAGCAGCTCCTGCTGATCCTGTAGGTCTAGTAGTAACAGGATCTAGTGCATTTCCTGTTGTTTTAACGATAGAACCTGGATTAGTAATTGCTAATCCAATAATTGCTTTTAATCTTCCTAGTGCTGATAAGCTATAAGCAGTATCAGCAGAATCAACTAGACTGCCAGCAGCTGATATTTTAGTAGATCGTAGTTCGTCTCCTACAATAGCACATTCTGCTGGAACAATAATCGGTAAAACTTCTTCGTATAGTCCTGTCTTAACAAACAGTGTAGAATTTCCTACTCTTGCAGCTGGAATACCTGTGCTTACTCCGGCTGTTACTGCTGAGGTAATAATTCCTGCTAAAGATTCAACTAATGCTTGTGCATCAGTTTCTTCTTCATAGGCTACATTTTTAACTTGAGTTATAGGAGAACCTACACCATTTAATGTTTGATAATTTGTAGCAGGATCTAAATTACTTAATACAGCATCAACAACTGTAATCATATAATTTATTGATGCAACTAATTGATCATCTTCATCTGCAATTGCAGCAATTAGTGCTGTACCAGACTTTGTAATTCCATTTGCTGTAGCACTTACAAATAAATGCTCTGATGTTTCGCTAGATACACCAACGTTAACTGTAAATGTGTTTGCTGTTACATCCGATACTAATAAACTTTGTCCGTTAGCAGGATCAGATGGTCTAGGATAGCTATACGGAGTAGTATGTCCGTCTGATGCACATGTAAAAGTTAACGAATTTTGTGCTAAGAGTACAGTATTTCCGTTTGATAATCCGTGAGAGTTTGATGTAATTATTAGTCGACCTGTTGTAGGTTCATAAGTTGCACCAGTTGCAGTAATATTTCCGCCACTAAAATATGTCAATGCCGCAGCTCTTGTACGAATATTTCCACCATGTGAAATATCCCATATAATTGCATCAAGGATTTGACCAATATCTCTTGCACATTTTGTAGCATCATCATTTGTAAATCCAACCCAAATGCCAGTAGGATTAGCAATATTCCATGTTACATAATTAACAACTTCTGCTTGAATAAAACTTCTATTAAGTTCTAAAAGTGTTTTTGCAAAAAATCTCAATGCACCTTTTTCAATTTGTTCAGCACCGTATCTAACAGTTTTCCAAGGTCTATCTAGTGTAATACCGTATCCCGGAGCTGGGCTATCAATTCCTCTGTCAGTAGATACGTAAAATACATTATTAATAGCGCCAAAGAATCCCCATTCTGGTGCATCTCCGTCAGAATTAACTTTTAATACTTGTCCTGATTGTCCAATTGGTAGTCTTGTAGGGCCAGCACCGCCATAATAGACCATATCGCCAGCGGTAGTCATGTTTCCGGATTCTGCTCCTCCGGACATTATATTCCATGCTAGCCCAGTGATATCTTGATCAGGTCTGTTTTGTACTGTAATTTCGTCTGCAACATGTGTTGCAATACATAGATATGTATTGTTTCCATATCTAACAGCATCGCCTATATTGTAAGTAGTGCCGTCAGTCCACGCATCTTGCCATACAAAACCAGAATTTAGGCGCTGCCAATATAACGTATTAGGTGGTCGTTGATTAGTATGATCGTCTGTACACACATATGTGTAACCGCTAATTCTAATAACATCGCCGACTAGATAATCAGTACTATTACTCCATTCGCCGATAAATCTAAATCCAGTTGTAAATAGATCCCAGTCAGTTGGACTTTCTGTAGGTACAGCATTTAAATTATTAGTTTTTGCAACGTAACTATATCCGCCGTAAGTTACAAAATCTCCAGGCTGATATCTAGTAGTGCTTAGCCAAGAGTCCTCAAATTCTAAACCGTCAACAAAGATTTCCCATTTAGATTCGTCTTGAGAAAGATATGTTTGGCTTGTATGGTATTCTGTGCAGATCCAAAGTCCGCCGCCTGATTTAACTACATCATTAACTTTATAACGAGTTGTTGCGGCAAAATTACCCTTGTATTCAATACCTTTGTGAACATAGTCCCATTTTTCTTGATCTGCTTCGAGGCCAAGCGCATCTGTTGCTGCGGCAGTGTGTCCTTCAATACAGATATATAATGTTCCGCCGTAGCGTACAACATCATTAACTTTATATCTTTCGCCTGCTGTCCAGATATCGTTCCATGTTAATCCATCTGCAAAAAGATCCCATTTTCTATCTGGTCCAGGGACATTTGCTATTAAATCTTGGTCTGCTTCAAGACCAAGTTCAAACGTTGCAGCTGATTGGTGTTGTACTGTACAAATATAAGTAGAGCTGCCATACTTAACAATATCGTTAACTCTATAACGTTGATCAATTCCCCAATCACCTGTGTAATTAAATCCTTCTGCAAACAAATCCCAACGACTTGTAGTAAAGGTAATACCAGTGATAGTTCCTGTAGATACTGTTGTAGTAACTGCAGGGCCACCTTTAGTTTCTGATAAAGTAAATGTAGTTGTACCGTTAGTTGCTATAACATAATATGTTTTTGGACTTGTGTATCCTATAATACTACCACTAGAAAATGTAGATCCTGAAATAGTGATGGCTGTATCAATATCTAATACTGCGGCTGAGCAAGCAAACTGTCCTGCTGTTCCTGAAATACTTACACCAGTAATTTCTATATCTTGTGCATCTTCTAAACCTAGTGCCTCTGTTGCTGCACTAGTGTGAGCAGTATTAGCAATGTACAAATAGCCGCCATTTTTTACAATGTCGTTTTGTTTATAATATGTATTAGGAAGCCAAGTATCTTTCCATACTTGTCCGTCAGAAATTTTATTCCATTTTGCCGAATCTACTGGGAATTCGCTAGAACTAGTATGTCCGCTAACGCAAACATAAGTATTACCACCGTTTCTAACTATATCATCTTTATAGTAAACAGTGGCGTCATTCCAGTCGCCCTTCCAAATAAATCGTATTCTACCTAATTTAAACTCAGCCATTAATGAACTCCGTTCGCTTTATATATTTATCAATCAATCTGTCATGGAACCCAATGCGTAGAACATGCTAGCAAGATAGTGACCGTCAACACCGCCTAAAATGTTAATTTTAGGAATAGCTTGGATAGGCAGGCCTGATGTAGTTGTTATGTTATTACTGCTAACTCTAACTTGTCCAGCTATTAATACGTTAGTAACTGCATCGGCGCCGCCGCTCGAAATCCTGGATTCTAAATAGGCAATAATTGCTCTCTGAGTCGGTACAATATTATTAGAGTTTGCTGTAAAGTTTTGATCTTTTGAAAATTCTCTAACAACTACTGCTGTTCCGCCGACTTGAATTCCGCCTAGACTTAACTCAGTTAAACCTGTTAAGTCAAAATAGCTTGCGTTAACTGATACAATACCTGTGCTTTGTTCAACTTTAAACAATTCACCAACTCGGAAATTACCATCTTGGTCAGTACTTGTATAGAACACACGGCCTCCACCGTTTTCAACAACTTCGTTAAATGGTTGCGGTTCGTTTATCGGGTTGAATCCTTCTAGATAAATGTCTGGATACTGTGTTTGTGCTAAGTTTCCAGATCCTACATCTAAAAAATCATGTCCTGTTAATCGAACTTGACTGTAATTTTGTCGAATAATAACTTCAGTTGCATGATTAGGAGACTTACTTCGATCAATTGTAGGAGTTACTGTAATCCTTCCGGATAGATTAGGTTCGACTCCTGATACAGTATCAATACTTGAAATTTTATAAACTACATCATTTATACCAGAAATTTCTAAGTTATCGCCAGGGCCTGGCAATCTAGACAGATCGTTGACATATAGAGTACTGCTACTTTGATAAATGTCTGCATATCCATTACCTGTAATTGTAGCAGTTGCTCTTGCAAATCCTAATCCCCTATTAACAAATACTGGTTGAGGTAACACTCCGTCTCCTATTCTTATAGAATATGTTACTTCTTCAGTATTTGCATTATCTGTAATAGTAAGAATTGGCGGAGTTACATAACCGCTACCTGGCTCATATACTAAGAATTTTTGAATTCTACTTGATGTGATAATTGCCCTAATTAATGCAGTAGCTCCAGACTTTACTATTCCTAATGAAGCTCCGTTAGCATCTGATGAAATCCATGTAGGAACCCCATTGACTTCGCCGCCTGCTAAATTTACATAAGACTGATTCACTGAAAATGCCTTATCGGTTCCCGACTTTGTTGTTACTCTCCAATTTTTACCGCATTGGGTTGTTGCTATACGGTTGTCTGTTGAGTTAACTGCTAAGAATAAACCGCTAGAGTATTTTACATTTGACCAAGTTTTAGACAGTGGAATGTTTCCTTGATACCACGTAGCTCCGTCAAAGCTGTAAAGTGTATCAGTTGTATTTCCTACTACAACAAATCGTCCGTTGCCATAAGTAATGCTTGTCCATGTTCTTGATAAAGGAACTGTTACTGTTGTCCATGTAGATGAATTATTTGTCGATACTGCAAATGTATCTCCTGTTTTTATTGCAATAATCACAGATCCGCTAGCTGCAACATCAATGTATCCGGAAGACGGTAATGTACCCCCGTTAGACCATGTTGATCCATTATTAGAAGAGACACTGGTGTTTGTATTGGTTCCGATCACAATTACACTGTTGTTTACAGCGTCATAAGTTGCTGCGGACCATGTGTCTGCAACAGTATTAATGGTTTTAGAAGCCCAAGCACTTCCGTTCCATTGGTATACAAACTGCTGAGAACTATCTGGTAGCGCAATAAAATTACCTTCACCTGCACCAACAGTCTTTGATACTGGGACTCCAGCTCGAGATATCGACGTCCAGTTTGTACCGTCTGTACTAAATGCACTAGAAATTGAACTAGAAACAATAGCAAAAGTTCCGCTATCATAAGCAATTCCAGCAGCACTTGTTGGAGAAGCATCTGCATTAACAGTCCATTGCGGTTCATCAACTGCTATTCTTGGCTCTAAACTATATCTAGTCGATGTATCTAACGATGTGACTATCGGTCTTCCTGGATATATTGACTCCCATCCTGGAGTTCCGTCAATTTCTTTATAAATTAATGCAGTTTTTGTGATATCATCGTAAGACTGAATGTAACCGTATTGTCCTACACCCAACCCTTGAGTGATGAATATTCTCTGTCCAGCATATAATTCATTAGTACCAGTAACATCTGCTGCGGCTAAAACAATAGATACATCATCGCCGCCTTGTGCTGAGTTTAGTAGGTATTGATAATTTAATCCGCCAAAAATGTTATTCCCATCAACGTCAGTTGCTCTTATTTCATAAATTGCGTTGTTTCTAAATTCTTCAAATCTAGCATCAAAATCAAATCCAGAACCTCCAACTATAGGAGTTGCAGAAGAATAGGTAGATCCTGCATTAGAATATGCAAATGCAATAATTTCTGATCCAGTTGTATGTGCAATATCTACCTGTGCTTCTTGAGATCTATTATTAACTGTTGCTGTGATAAAATCTTCTTCAGGGTTAAATCCTTCAGCAACACTTCCGTACAATCCATAAGAGTTATTTCCGTTAGTGCCACGTAATCTTCCGCCATCTGTAGATAAGTAACCGATATGGCAGAAGTACGTAAACACCGAAACTAACTCTGACAGTCCGTTATATAGTGCCCAATAACCAATACCATCGCTTAAAATTTGTGTAAAATCGTTAGCAACAATAGACTTATTGCCCCCATTATGTAGGGATCCGTCGATCTTCATCCCTACACAACCTGTACCAAATGTTGTTACGTTTTGTACATATGGGCTTCTGGTAGTAATCCAAACATCTTCGTCATCAACACCGTTTCCTGGATCTAAGCTGACATATGCTCCTGCGCTAGGTCTACGAGTTCCGTATTCGTTTGGATCTCCTAAGGTTCCGTTTAATCCTTGTAATGTTAAATTTCTAATTCCGCTACCATTTCTTACAAAGAACATATTGTTGGCTTCGTAAGCAGGTGCAGGAACAATTGTTGCCGATCTTAGTTCATCTCCAACTAGTGCAACATTAGCAGGAATACTAATTGGAATAATTTCTTCATAGATTCCAGATTTAATAAAAATAGTAGCTGGTGCTCTTGCGGCTTCGTCTTCTAAAATATAGTTACAGGCAAATCTAACAGTCCTAAACGGAGCGTTAAGAGTAGTTCCGGCATCTACACTGTCTATGCCATCTGTAGAAACATAATAGACTTTATCAACTGTCTGAAAGTTAGCCCACGATGGTGCTAATTCATCATTAACTTTAAGAGTGTATCCTGCTGTATCTATAGGCAATCTATCATCACCATTTAGATCAGTGTATTGCTTTAAATCCCCTCGAGTGGTTAAAACATTAGTCGGAGTTCCTTGTAAGAGAACAACCCAATAGGTATTAGTTACATCTAGATCTGGTCTAGAATTAAGAGTATCTCCATCGTGTCGTAGTATGCAACTATACGCAGTGCTTGCATAAGTTACGATATCATCAATGTAGTATTCCTTTGTTTCTACCCATTCAGCTTGCCAATTACTTCCTGGAACTAATAATTGCCATCCTGATTGATCAGGATGTGTTAAAACACTGTCAACTAATGCAATGTATAATCCGGCTCTAACTCTAACAACATCTCCTGGATAGTATTGTGTAGTAGGAGACCATTCTCCTCGATGTACATAACCTTGTTTTAATATCTCCCAATCGCCAGTGTCTTGATCTAGATCATTAATACTTGGTTGAGATCCTACATTATTTGTCAACGCAGTATATGCATATCCGCCATATATTACAATATCACCTTTTTGGTAATCAGTATTAGTATTCCACGCCCTATCAAACATCAATCCTGGCAACCATACTTCCCAATCTGCGCTGTTTTCTGTAAAAGAGCTAACGTCTGAAATATGATCTCCGATACATCTCCATAGAGTTGCACCGTATTTTACAATGTCATTAACTTTATATCTAACTTCAGTGGCCCATGCATGTTTATATTCAATTCCTGATATGTAAACTACCCAGCTAGAAGCGTCAACTTCAAGTCCGTCGTCTTCAGTTGTTGCACTAGTATGACCTTCAATACATTGATAAATTATGCCGCCGTACCTTACAATATCTGCATAACGGTATCGGGTAGTTGGAGTCCAGTCTCCTTGCCAACTTTGAGATGAATTAATTAGTGTCCATTTCGATGTATCTGCTTCTAGACCTGATGCTGCGGTTGTAGCAGATCTATGTCTTAAGTTACAAGCATAAACATAACCATTATATCTTACAACATCCCCGAGTTCATAGTAGACATTAGGAGTCCACTCGTTTTCCCAATGGTTTGTTGTAAAAACAAGCTCCCATTTTAATGCGTCCGGAGTAATTCCAAGATTAGGATTAATAGGTGTAGAGTGAGGAGTAATGCATCGATAGATGTAGCCGCTGTACTTGACAAGGTCACCTACAACATACGGAGTGTTAGTTGTCCAGTCTCCTTTCCATACCCCTCCGTCGAACATTAGTTCCCACTTTGGATAAGATGTTTCATGTGCAGGAACAATAGGCGTTAAGTCGTCGTAAAAAAAGCTAGAAGGTGTATGCCCTATCAAACAAACATAGGTTTTTCCGTTAAAAATAACAACATCATCTTTTGTGTATGTTGTATCCTGATCTCCATTCCATGGCCCTACCCAACGAAATCGAATCCTATCTAATTTAAATTCTGCCATATTATATTCCTAATCCATCTGATGACGAATTTTCGTCATAAGTATATTTTTGATTTATTCTAACAACCAGTTCACCGTCGTCGTTTACGTAGTAGTACATACTTCTATCGTCCCATCTGTACTGCTCGTAATTTAAATTTTCAAACACTAAATTATGAAAGATATCTCGACCTTCGGTAAAATCTTGTCCTACTTCAACATTGTCATAGTTTTGAGAAGGATCACCAGGTTTATTTATTTGTGCGCTATCTGTAGGAGATGTTTGATCAACTTTAGCCAAAAATAACTCACCGTTGTCTGTTCTTCTTAGTCCATAGAAATATCTAGGTGCTCCTGCTAAAATACTATCTGTATCTCTTCCAAAAGAATAATTGTTGCTCATAGGTTATCCTTAAATTATTTCTGCATAGCTAATAATTGCATCAATACTATCAGCAGTATTAGCTACAATTCTAAGAACACAGTCTTCGGCTAAAATTAGTTTTTCACCATTAGTAATAAGTTTAGCAGATGTATTAGGCTGAATAATTAATTCTTTAATAAAATAACCTTCTACTAAACTTGCATCTACTACTGTTACATCTACTGCTACTGCGTCAGTGGTGGTATTTGCTAAATTACAACCAATAATTGTTAATTTACTGTTGCTAGCAGCAGTAAGTACATCTGTCGGTGCAGTACCAATATCTTTTTCTACTTTTGTTCTAATAAATGTTGCCATGTTCTTTATCCAAATATAAGAGTGCTAAGGATAGAAATATCCGTAGCTTCTGTTGCATTAATACCGCTTTCTGCTCCCTGTGCTACCCCCACCCAGGCTGTTCCATTCCATACTTCGACGCGGGTATCTGTTGTATTAAATCGAATCATACCCACATCAAAAATACTAGGTCTTTGTTGTGTGGTTCCAACTGGAATTACAAATCCGCCAGTGCTGTTAATCTTAACGTAGCCGTCACCTGTTTGACTAATTGTTGTTATAGCATTATTTACTGTATTAATAAATGTATTATTAGTAATAGAGAAGTTGCCAATTCTAACAGTACCAGTTCCATTAGGACTTAGATTTAAATCTGTATTTGTAGTAGTTGTTGAAATAGTACTTGCATTTAAGTTTATTTGCCCAACTGTTACAGTATCAACATTTAATCTAGTAGATGTTAGATCTGCTACCTGAGATCCGTTTACATAAAATCTTATGGTATTGTCATTTGCTCCTGGAGTAAGTTCTGCTGTAATGTAAGTATTACCGTCAACATCACTGACTCCGTCTAATCTTACCCATTGAGTTCCATCATACCCTTCATAGCGACTCATCGTGGTATTAAATCTAACCATACCTGCTGTTGCAGGACTTGGTCTTTCAAGAGTAGTACCCACTGGTATTTTTATACTTTGTGTAGAGCTAACACTAACGATCCCTGTTCCATTCGGTGCTAGCACCATATCCGAACCAGAATTAATTCTTATTTCGTTTTCTTGAATATCAAATTCTTCAAGTACAATATATCCAGTACCTGCTGCTTGAAGCTGTAGATTGCTGTTAGTCTGAGTAGTCTGAATAGTATTTCCAGTGATTGAGATATCACCTGTACTAAACGTATTAGCAGTAACAGTATTAGTATTTTCAATATTAGCAGTATATGTGGTTCCTACTACCGTTAAATCGTTAGTAATGCTAACGTCATTTGTCGGAATACTAATAATTCCAGTGCCGTTAGCTGATAAAATTAAATTATTGTTTGTTACAGTTGTAGTAATTGTGTTATCTGTAACATTAATATCTTTAAATTGTGCAACTTCTGATACTGTTAAATTACCATTTAAGATGTAATTTCCAGTCTGAGTTACATCTCCTGTTTGTGTAGTATTGCCAGTATGTGTTACTATTCCAGTTATGTCAAGAGCAGTGCCTAATGGAACATTTAGTGTAGTTGTACCATTTACTGTTAATGATTGTGTAATTGAAACATCATTGCTTGGAATATAAACCTTTCCAGTGCCGGCTGCTTCAAGAACTAGATTGTTATTAGTAACTGTTGTAGTAATTGTATTAGAGCTAATACTAATATCACCAGTATTAAATGTATCAGAAGTTACTGTTCCGGTGTTGTTAATTGTAGTAGAACTTGTTGTTCCAATTACTGTTAATGTACCTGTTACTTCTGCATCGTTAGTAGGAATTAAAATCTTACCTGTTCCGGCAGCTTCTAATTGAAGATCATTATTTAGAACAGTAGTTGTAATAGTATTACTGCTAATTTGAATATCTTCAAATTGAATTGTAGATCCAACGTCTAGTGTTCCTGTAACGGTTAAATCCCCAGTCTGATCCACATCACCTGTTTGTGTTACATTGCCAACATGTGTGATAGTTCCGGTTACATCAAGAGCAGTGCCTAATGGAACATTTAGTGTAGTTGTACCATTTACTGTTAATGCCTGTCCGAGAGAAACATCGCTTGTAGGAATTGATATAATTCCAACGCCGTTTGCTTCTAATATAAGATCAGTATTTGTAGTTACTGTTTGAATTGTATTATTGGTAATCTGTATGTTGCCAGCATTAAGTTCTATAGCGTATAAATTTGCCCATTGTTCTGTAGGGGTACCTAAGTCATATAGATTATTGTTTGACGGAATAATATCACTGCCGACGCCTGCAACAAATTGAACAGTATCTGTTGATTCGTTACCAATAATAACATTTCCACCTACAGTAACATCACCAGTTACATCTAAGTTTCCAGTAACAGTTACATTGCTTTGTAAATTAATTTGATTGCTAGCAGCAGTAACATTGAAATCTTGACTTAATGTTTCGATTGTGTTTCCGCTAATTCTAAAGTTACCAGTTTCAATTTTAGTAGCATCAAGATAAGTTACATTACCAAGACCGTCATCAAATGTTAAACTTGTACCGATAGTAACATCGCTGTTTGTAAATGTTACTTCGCCTGTTGCTTGATTAACATAGAATAAATCACCGATACGGAAGTCGCCTTTGTGGTCAACACTTTGATAGAATATCTTAGCATCGTTAAGCTCAACAACTTCATTTGCTTGTATAACCGTGTTGGGATCATTAGTGCTTGATTTTCCATTACCGATATAGGCTAAGTTCTGTCCAATTAGATAGGCTATGACTCCGACACCATCGCCGTATACACCATAATTACCGTAGACACACGCAGATCCGATACTACGAATCTCTGCACCAAAATCTGAATAGTCTGCTACTTGTAAATCTGTAGTAGTTCCGCCGCTACTACTTCGAATATCAACAAAAGTTACACCGTCATCTGTGATAATTGTACTGTTGTTTGCTCCGTTAAAATGTAGAAGCAGCACAGAACTTGTATCACCTAAGAAGGCACTAGTCGGTGCAGTAAAGTTTGACGAATACCTGCCAACACCTTTACTAATTCTTACTTCATCAATATAACCTGTAAATGCATAATTACCATTAGGATCAGCACCAACTCTAACTGGTCGGGCTGCATAATTATTACCATCTATATAATCAGATCCAACTTGTGTTCCGTTTACAAATGCTCTTGTAGTTCCGCTTACTTTTGCTAGTGCAACGTGAGTCCAGGTGTTGATCGGAACTGATCCGACAGGGCCAATTCTGTAGTTTCCGTTGTAATAAAAATACAATGCATTTATATCGCTAAGTCCTAAGATAATTCCGCCTGTGTCAGCTGATCCAGTTCTTAAATCAAATAATGTTCTGTAAGTACCAGTTGCTGTAGGATATACCCAAGCCTCAATACACCAATTTCCTGTTCCAAAACTAAAGTCTGCTTGACTCGCTAAACTAATATAATCAGTTGTTCCGTCAAGGGCTAGGCTTGCAGTTCCAAACTTTTTCTGTGATGTGCTTAATTTTGCATTGCCGTTTACTGTTACAGTTTTAGAAGCACGATCTTCTGGAATTACAAACCCTTCTACTTTTCCAGTAAGATTAATCCAATCGCCGTCAACGCTATCAACTGTGCCTGATGATAAAACAGTTGTTCCGTCGGTATCGTAATAGCTAACAGTATCGCTTACTGCCCAAGTTCCTGTTCTTGTTGCAGCTGGTAATTTTAATCTTGTTAATCCTGCTGATGCAAATCCGTCGTTGCTTGAAAATGCATACAATCCTTTATTTGCAAAATAGGTAAAACTGTTAAGCCATTCAATGCGAACGCCGTTTGTCATTGTTATAGCGTCAACACCTGGTGTTATAAATGTTGCACTATGAAATAGTAAACTAGCTTCGTTGCTCAACGGAGTTGCATACGCACCGTCAACATATGCACCTTTACCTGCATCTCCTTGGTCAAATCCTAACGGATCAGATAGACTAGTTACACTTCCTTTTGTTAAAACTGTTATGTTTCTAACATATGGGCTTCGAGAAGTTACTGCATAATCAGTTGCAAATCTAAATGCATATCCATTATCTGGAAATACCCTTGTACCACCGTTACAACTAAAAGTTAATCCGGATAAAAAGATTGTTAAACTAGTTGCATCTGGACCAGCGTGTGTAACAGTTACAATACCAGTAGTGTAGTCATAGGTTGCACCGGTAACAGCATAGTCTGTACCGCTAATATTAATTGTGCCTCCGCTAACATAAGTGTGTGCAAATGGAGATGTTCCAACATTAAATGTTGTAGATCCTGCACTAGCACTTGTTACAGTAAAATAATTGCCGCCACTAAAAAAATCAGCAACTGTTAAATCTTCAACAGTAGTTTCACCGTTGAGTAAAAATGCGTCATTATATCTTGTTTCTGTTGTAGGAACAATTTTAACTGAACGAATTCCACTACCTTTGATAGCAACGCCAACTGGTACAGTTAAAGGAAAAATTTCTTCGTAAGTGCCTGGATAAATGTAAACAGTGTCTCCGCTAACTGCTTGGCTCAGGGCAAATTTTAAAGTTAAAAATGGATCATTTTGATGATCGCCAGAGTTACTGTCATTTCCATTAACAGCAACATAGTAAATGTTTCCTTGTCTTAAATTAAGATTTACTCCGTCAACTGTTAGACTTTCAGATACAACACCATCAGCATAGACATTCTGTACCCATAAGTCTGCCCATTTAAAACTACTATTACCTAGTGTATAAAAATCGTTTTGATCTGGAATAATATTACTTGCAACATCTGCATTAATTGTAATATTATCAGTATTGGCATCTCCAACAATAATGTTGCCGTCAGCTTGTATGTTTCCTGTTACAGTAATATTACCATAAACATTAGTGTTTGCATAAATGTCAACAGTACCTGTGCCGTTTGGTCTTATTTCTAAATTAGTATCTGTTGTATTTGTACTGATGACATTATTTTCAACAGTAATATCATCGACTACTAATTTTGCTTGGTATGCAACATGATCACCGGTACCATTAGTTAAGTTTAAAATACCAGTATTGCTAGTGATTGTATCGCCAGAGATAGTAATATCGGCAATATCTGCTTGATTTGTTACTTCTAAATCTGTAGTATTTGTAGTACCGTCTACATCAAGTTCGTATGCCGGGTTAACTTTTTTAATACCGATTCTACGATTTGTAACGTCTAAGTGGAGCAGGTCATTATCAAACGTTAGATCATGGCCATTGCGAGTTAGGTTGTCTTTTAAAAGTTGACCGGAAATACGACCAAGCTGGCTCATGTGCGCTCCTTTAGACCCCGTGTTTCACGGTTAACCACCTTACATTGCGGGTTTACCACAGTTTAATATCGAGAAGTTAGCCAACTTCTACAGTAATTGTATTTAGCAATACTTGGCTGTTAGCCAAAGATGAGGTTCATTAGCGCAGAAATATCAGCCGACTCGGCTTCAGAAATCTGATTTCCTTGATCTCCTGCAATAGATACATACGATACACCGTCAAATACTTCTCCAGATTCAGTTTCGGTGTTATATCGTAAGTCTCCGATTACCGGGTTAGCTGGCTGACTTGCAGTATCTCCCGAAGGGATAACTAATCCTGATGTTCCAGAAAAGCTAACATATCCGCCGCCTGTATTTTGAAATATTAAAGGATCAGTAAGATTTAAGTTAGTAATAGATGAAGCTCCAAATGCCCAGCTGTCTATAACAACACTTCCTGTTCCGTTTGGGGCTAGTGTTAAATCAGCAGAAGCAGTTGTGGTAATTGTATTGCTGCTTAAGAACAACTGAGAGCTGTCTATACTCAACGCAGATAGTGCTATCCCATTTGAAGATAATGTCATAGCATTAGTACTATTAGTAGTAAACAACAATGTATTGTTTGTTGGATGTGCTACAACGTTTGTTAATCTATTTTCAGAATATACGCCGCCAAATGTAATTGCAGTAGTGTTAAATCCTCTGTATAAAGAAAGAGTTGAATTAAATCTAAATTCACCTTGCGTTAATGTTGGTCTATCTGCCGTTGTTCCAACTGGTACTTTTAAGGCTGTTGCTGCATCAAAAATTAAACTTCCGGTTGGAACAGTTAATGTAATATTGCTGTTAGTTGTTGTTGAACGAATAGTGCCACTGTCAAATTTAATCTTTTCTAATGTAGGATCTCCAGTTCCGTTAGCTTGTAAGATTAAATTATTATTACCTATAGTTGTAGTAATAATATTATCGTAAATTTCTATATCATTATTTGAAAATAAATTACTAGCTACGGTACCTGTACTTGATAGTACATTTGTACTTAGAAGACCACTTACAGTAATATCTAAGCCAATTGATGCGTAATCATTTAAGTTAATAATACCAGTTCCGTTTGCAGAGAGAATAAGGTCACTATTAGTTAGGTTAGTGTAAATTTGATTATTAACAATTCTAATATCTTTAAAATACGCATTAGTTCCCGTAACTGTTAGATTTCCAGTTAGATCAAAATCGCCTGTGTGATCTGTAATATTTCCTACTTGTATTTTATTACCTGTAAAATCTAGTAGTCCGTTAATTACAGTATTCTTAAACACAGATGTGTCTAAAACTTCTAAATTAGTATCTATTAGTAAAGAATTATTTGGTATATTAATTAGTCCGGTACCGTTTGCACTTAATACTAGATTATTATTACCGACAGTAGTTCTAATAGAATTACCATCAATAACAATATCATCGTTTGTAAATATATCAGACGTGATTGTTCCTGAATTTGTTAGCCCATTAGTTTCTAAAGTGCCGACTGTAAAATCGTTAACAATTCTTAAATTTTCGTTAAACCTTACAATCCCAGCACCATTTGCAGCCAACTCAAGATCATTATTTCCAATTGTTGTTAAAATTCGATTATTAACAAAATTAATATCATCAAAAAATACATCACTTGTAACTGTTAACAATCCAGATACGTTTCTATCTCCTGTTTGAAGATAGTTACCTGTTTGATCATATAAACCGTTAATTAAAATAGATCCGCTTGCTGATAAATTTTGTAATGTACTAGTTCCTGCAACATCTAATGTTTGATCTATTTCAACATCAGTTGATACTGTAGAAACTTTTCCAGTTCCGTTTGCTGTTAATTCTAAATCAGTATCTGTGACAATTGTTGATATAGTATTTGTACTAATACTAATAGTATCGTCGATTTGAGATGCTGATAGATATACTTTACTCCATTTGTTATCCAATGATCCTAAAATATAAGTAGGTAATTCCGGTCTAAAATCAAATTCAACCGGTGCATTAAACGTTACAACATCTATAAATTGATTACCAACAGTTAATGTTCCTCCAATATTAAAATTAGAAGTTATTTCTAGGCTTTGAGTTATATCTGTATTAGAATTTAACAGTATTTCGTTTGTATTTGATATAAGATCAACTGCCCCTATCAAACTGTTAATATCATTACCTTCAAACTTTAAGTTGCCTGTCGATACTAGCTGGCTGTTAACTATTGTTTCTGAATCAACAGAGCTAAAATTAATAGAACTAACACCGGTTGCACTGGTAGTGATTCCGTTTATAGTCGCTCGGCCAGTTTCAAAACTAACATTAAAGGCATCGCCTACTGTAAAGTTACCTTTATTGTCTACACTTTGATAATAAATTTTACCGTCATTTAATTCTACTGCTTCATTAGATTGTATGTTAAGTGTAGGATCATTTGTCGAATTAGTACCGGCACCGATATACGCAAAATTATGATTGATTAGATACATTAATGTATCTGCACCATCTGCTACTGCACCGTACGTTCCGTAGACACATGCACTACCAATACTACGAATTTCTCCACCAAATCTTAGACCTAAGCTAGACAATCCTAATGTGCCTTGAGTTGCGTATAATCCTCTATTTGCAAAATAGGTAAAGCTATTAAGCCATTCTACCCTAACACCATTAGTCATTGTTACAGCATCGGCACCGGGTGTTATGAATGTCACACTATGGAATAACATGCTGGCTTCTTTTGTATCAGCATGTGCAACACTTCCATCTACTAATGCACCTTTACCTGCATCATTAGCACCTAAACTACTCTCGCTTGTAATTACTGTTATATTCTGTAAGTAGGGACTTCTAGTTGTTACTAAAAAACTAGGAGCAAAACTAAATGCATAACTTGTATAAAAGTTTTTGATAGTTAAATCGCTTACGGTAGTTTCGCCATTTAATAAAAATGCATTGTTAGTATTTGTTCCTACTGTTGGTACTACAGTAACTGAACGAATTCCACTGCCTTTAACTGTAACTCCTACAGGAACCGTTAACGGAAATATTTCTTCGTAAGTTCCTGGATAAATGTAAACAGTATCACCGGCACTAGATTCATTTAAGGCTTTTGCAATAGTTGCAAATGGACCTTCTTGGTGATCTCCTACATTAGCATCATCACCATTTGCAGCAACATACCAGATATTTCCTTGTCTAAGTACCTGGTCAACATCTCCAGAAATAATTCCTAATAACGTAATTTCTTGGCCATTAATTAAATTTGAATACAATCCTTCCCATCTGGCTCCGCCAGTAGAAGGATTTCCACCTAGACTATAAAAGTTGTTTTGATCTGGAATAATATCGCTATTAATGTCTGCAGAAAAAGTTACAGTATCCTGGTCATCACTACCAAAAATAATGTGACCATCTAGTGTGATATCGTTTGTAGTATATAAGTTTCCAGTAACGTTAAGGTCGTTAACAATTTCGACTGTGCCTAACCCGTTAGGCTGTATTAACAAAGATTGATTAGTTGACGTTGTTGATAAAATGTTTCCGTCAATGCTTATATCATCTGTAGTAATTTTATTAGCATTAACATAGTTTGACGCTACTAAATTTAATATAGAGTCGCTGGCTATTTCATTAGTGCCAACCGAAATAGTTGGCATAGCTAATGTATTAGATAAAAGATTTGTAGTTAGAGTTTTTCCGCTTACTAACAGCGGTCTATAAGGAACGTCAGAGTTAACGCCTATGTATCTACTATTGACATTTAAAAATAGTAGATCAGTATCAAATGCTAGGTCTCGATCGTTCCTAGTTAGATTGTCTTTAAGTAATTGTCCTGAAATTCTACCTAGTGCGTTGGCCATTTATTGCTCCATTACACTATTTATCGGTAGTTTACTGATCAAATTTATGGTAGACGTATGCGTTTTTAAGGTTTGGAACGTAGGTAAAGAAATCAACGTAAGTGCCAGTTACTCTAACTAAGCCAGTTGTTCCTCCAGCATCTGTGCCAGTTGCTATGAATACTGTTCCTGCTGTATTTGCGCTTGCACCGACTGTTGTAAAATCAGCATCTCCTACTGATGTAATAATGTACTCTTCACCGATTGTTAGTACGTTACCAGAAATTTCACTTCCAGTCCCTGTACTTGTAGGATTTTGTACAATGTTAAAGTTTGCACCTGCTACTTGAAAAACTGTGTCAACTATTACAATTAAATTTTTTGCAATTTGCGCTGCATTCCATGTTACTCCTGCTTGGGCAGTATATGTAAAAGGATCAGGACTTAGCGGACCAAAAATAGTATCAACATCATTACCAGCGCCAAGATCTTGAAGTACTACTGCGTTCGGTTCTTTAAATCGAACAGTACGCCAACTACTTCCTTGATAAACTTCAAACTCTCCGTAAGCACTTAAATCAGTATTATATCTAATCATTCCGTTAACAGGACTTACAGGACGTTCCGAAGTTGTTCCTTTTGGAATTAGTAAATTATTAGTAGCATTCATAATAACTGAGTTATCTGTGCGAACAGCTACCCTGTCATCATAAATCGCTCTACGATTTAATGTTAATGTTTTTAAAAATCTCATTTTAAACCGCCAATGTACTTACTGTTGCTGTTAAGCCTGTTCCTGAACTTGCTGCAACTAAAGCGTCTCCTGTAGATAATACCATTTTTTCTTGATCAAAGCTGACAGTATCTCCTGCCGGAATTGTTAAAGCATTTACAATCATTGTGCCTGCTCCTGCGCTATTACCAGATGCTACTGCATATAGAGTCAGAGGAAGATCTCCGGAAGTAGTGTTACAAACAATAACAGTTGTTATGGCACGATCGCCTGATCCTGATGCAAGTGTAGTATCTGTTGCTAAAATTGGTGTATTATATAACGCCATTTCTTATCCTTAAAATAATATGCTAAACAGTAAAGCTCGGTTTTTTGCTACTAACTCGTCTGCATTTCCTTGATTAACAAAGTATATACCTGTTTTTCCCGGTGCCGGAGTTGTGTCTGAATTTACTGTATAAATTTTAGTTGCGCCAGACGATGCTGTTGGACTTAGACCTGTATCATCTAACTGAAGAACAGCATCAACTTCAACAATATTATTTGCCGCAGTTGAAGTTAGCACCAAATTAGATGTTGAGTTATCGATTGTATTTGTAAAAATATTAACGTTATCAACATCTAATCCTAAAGGATTAAATTGTCCTCTTTCAGCTCCGTCAACTGTAAAAACAATTTTACTGTTTGCAGGGCCTACATATGAAGGATCTAATAGTGTTCTATAATAATTATACGGTCCTGGAGTAGCGTTAAAACACTCTACACCGGTATCGTCTTCAGAAATAGCATAGTCGTCAAAAAATGCCAAATTACTATCTACATAATCTGCTAGAGCTTGCACGTTAGGTAATGCATCTGCATCTATAATAGTAATAGGGCCTGTAGGAGGATCTAAATCGTAATTAGTATAATCAAATACGTTTCTTTCGTACTGATTTGTTCCAGTAACGGTTACTACACCTGTACCGGGTGCGTTAATTAGATAAAGATTTTGGCCGTTAGTATTAATACTGCATGTTTGTATACCAACTAATGCGCCTGTGTCATTTACGAATGTAAAAGAACCGTCTGTTGGAGTTCCTAAGCTGTTTAAATGGGATACATTTTCATTAAACAATACTGATGCATCAGCAAGATTTCCTCGATCAATAGTAATACCACTTCTACCACTATTTGGTGTTACTCCGCTGCCTGCTTCGCCTTTATTAATAATGATAATATTATCTTCAACTTGCATGTCGCTAACATTGACGTAGGTTGTATCACCGTCAACCTGTAAGTTACCTGTTATGATAACAGTTCCTACACCGCCAGACCCTAATCCATCAGGATTAGTATCTAAAGTAATTGTTCCGTTTTGTTGAACAACAACTTTATAATCACTGTTTACGACATTTAAAACTTTCATTTACATTCCTAAATGGGGACCGTAGTCCCCAATATAATTAAGCCTGAACTGTTAGTGTTGCTACACTAGAATCTACAGGACTATTTGCAGCTCCGCTAGATGTAACTGTACACTTGTATTTGTAGCCGTTTGCACTTGTATCTGTTTGGGTTGCAATAGTATAGCTAGCAGTTGTTCCGCCTGTGCCGGTAGAGACATTAGAATAGCTTACACCGTTATCTGTAGAAACTTTCCACTGATAGCTTGCACTTGCTTCTGGAACACCGGTAATGTCAACTGTAAATGTTACAGTATCTGTTGAGCTTTCGCTTAGATCTAGTGTTGTACTTATTGGTTGCGTTAAGAATGTGATTGTAGGACCTGCTTCTTCAATCATCTGTGCTAGGCTATCGCTTTCACTAGCTGTAAATGTCCAACCACGGCGTGTTCCACTTTCAGTAATTGCTACACGATTTGTTAATTTAATAACTTGTTCGTACGCTCCTGCATCAGTTAGCACATTAATAACAACATCGTTGTTATCTAAACTACCATTGCTTTTGTTTACTAAGTAACCAGTAACAGTACGTGTACCGTCTGTTACTTTATAACGACGAGAACCAGTTTGTTTTACAACATAACCATTGTATTCTGTTCCGCCTGTTTTGAATCTTACTTTAATGTTACTTCCGGATGTTCCGAAGTATCTTTTGTTTACTGGACGTCCCATTTGTTTCTCCTTATGAATGACGTTTTAGGTCTACGCAGAGGGATTCTGCATAAGTCCGGACAAGCCGGTTCATATTTTTTAGACATAGTATTTATCCATTCAAGAGAAAGGGCTCCGAAGAGCCCTTTAATTGACAGCATAAAACTGTAATTGATTAGCTGAATACTACGCCAGCTAGTGTTACAGTTCCTAGGTAGTCAGCTGCGTTACCTAGAGAGCTTGCACTGTTGCTTAGTTCAACATATCCATAACGAGTCATGAAGGACACGACTGGTTCGAATGTTGCTGGATCTAGAACAACACCAGAGCTCATTAGAGGAATGTATGGGCAATAGAATGCCGCTGCATCACTCTCGTTAGCACCTTTGTAACCAACTAGAACTGTGTCGTTCTGAGCGTATGTGTTTACATAGATCTTCATAGCATTGTTCAATGTACCAACAAACTTTGTGTTTGTAGGTGCTTCGAAAGTACCTTCTGTTGTTCTTGCGAAAGCAGAAGTTGTAGCACTTTGTAGAACAGTTAATGCTGTTGGGCTTACAACTGCCCAGTTACCTGCACCACGGCGTGTACGCTGAGCGATTGTGTTAGCAACTTTGTTGATCATAACTGCTAGAGCAGCATGTTCGTCACCAACGAATGTAGCAGTACCAGAAACTGTTGCCTGGTTATATGCTTGCTGGTTCTGTGTACCAGCTAGGGTTGTTAGAGAACTGATGATCTCTTGGTCGATTTCAGCAGTAATTTCTTGAGCAAGAGCTGCCATGATTTCTGCTTCGATATCGATACCTTGTTGAGCTTGTGCATCTTGTGCAGCTTCGAAAGTCCAGCGTGCGCTTAACTTACGAGTTTTAGCTTCAACAGTTTGCTTCAAGATTTGAATGCTTAGACGCTTACCTGCAACGCCTTCTAAAGCGGCTGTAGCAGCAGCAGTAGTAGCAGCACCGTTGTTAGCAGAATAGCCTTCTGCAATCTTGAATGGGCTTAGTGCCTCTTCACCAGCTGTAGCACCATATGTACCACTAACTGTGTCGCTGTAGCGAACACGTAGAGTATGGATTTGACCGACTGGACCAGTCATTGGTTGTACACCGACCAACTCGTTAGCAATAACGGTTGGCATAACGCGACGAATCACTGGAAGGATCACGCGGTTTAATGTTGCGACGTTGCCGGCAGAAGTAGCACCTGTGCTAGCACTTTCAGCTAGATACTTACGTGTGTTCTCTAGTGTAGATGCCATTACGGATCTCTTGGTGCCTTGTAGGCCTTCAAGAAGAGCTTCTTTTGTTTCTGCCCAACGGCCTGTTAGTAGTTCTGACATTTATTTTCTCCTAAGATTAATGTTTAATTCCAGCAAGACGTCTGATATCAATAATGTTACCGTCTTCGCTGCTACTGACGCTGTGGGTTTCTTTGTTGCCTGTTACTTCTTTTGCCTCTACTAATGCCTGTTTCTTCTTTGGAGCTTCGCCAGCTACAACAGCTGGTAGGTACTTTTCAAAGCTAGTTTTTAATTTAGCTGTTTGTACACTTTCAAGTAGTTCTGACATGATAGCTTTTTGTTGTGCGCCCAAAGGTGCAACTAGCTCTGCCATGATTTCTTGACGCTGTTTACTCTCCATAAGAGATTTTACTTCTGCTTCTTTGCTTTCTGCGACTAGTCTAGCTTCTGCTACAGCGTTTTTAGCGGCTGCTAGTTCTAATTCTTTCATGTCTATGACCTTGAGCAATTTAGCTGATTCTGATTTTTCGTTAAGGTAGCTGTTCTGATACTCTGTTGAGAAAGCTTCAAACAACTTACGACCAAAGTCGTTGCGACGAGCGCTTTCGATATCTTCTTTTAGTTGACCGATCTCTTTGGTTAGAGTCTTTTCAACTGTAGATTCTACTAGGCTAGCTGCACGTTTGATAAACTTCTCTTTCATTTCTGCTAGGGCTTCGCGGCCTTCGCGAACTAAACGTACCTTGGTTTGTGCAATGTCTTGCTTATCTGTATGGAACTCTGCAATTTCTTGGGCTAGAGCTTCTACGACAAAACGCTCAAGTGTTTTAAACTTGGCGGCCATTTGTACTTGATCTTCGTGCAATTCTTTAACTTCAGCTCTTAGTTGACGTGTAACGAATTCCTTCATTAAGTCACCGTGCTGTTGCATTCTAACTGCATACTTTGCCTTCATTTCGGCTAGTTGTTGACGATCTTCTACAAATTGAGCAATTTCCTCACGTAGTTGGTCTCCCAACATACGATCAATCGCTTCGACCATAACTTGTTTGTCATGTTCGTAACGTTGAGCAAATTCTTCACGTAGTTGTTGAGTTACTTCTTGACGATTCTCGTTGATACGAGATTCCCAAGCTGACTCAATATCGGCTTTTACCTGTTCAGAAATCACATTATTCTCAAATAGATTTTTAAGTGCGTCCAACATGTGATTCTCCTCTTGTTATCGGAGCTTGCTTATTATTCCTAATAAGCTCTCTTTGAGATATTGTTGTGCTTTAGGATCACCTTTCACTTCTTGCGCTATGCGGTAAGCATTATAACCACCGCGATTATTCATCAGGTGTTCATAAATTGGTGTAGGATATGCTCCAGGGGCACTGGGTTGAGCTACCACATCTACTGTGATAATCTCAAAATCGGAAACTTCACCGGAGCCGTCATCTTTGACGTTTCCGGATCCGCGCGATGAAACTCCTAACTTAACACCGCTAGTCAACATAGCTTTCACTAATTCGCCCATCGGTGTTGGTAGGATTTTTAATTTACCATAACCATCAGCACCATCTACCCACATTTCTGTGATCATATGGCTCACACGGTCAAGGTTAATTCTTAGGTCATCTGGATGATCTACTTCGCCTAAAACTGAATAGCCACCTGCGATTTGATCGTTCAGGGTTTTGACAGCCCTAGCAATCTCTCTTGCAGGATAAACACGCTGATTCTGATTCCTTTTATCGCCTTGAATAAAAACCCCTTTCATGTAGAGATTTTTACCGCCGCCGATTTCGTCGGACTCAACGACCACTTTCGCTTGGTCGAAACTCAGGTTTTCACGAAGATAATTCATCAATTATACTCGCTTACTTTGCTCTTTTAGGAGCACCGTTTAGAGGGCTATCTGCGCTACGATCGCCGTTATCGCCTGTTGCCTTCTTTTCTGCGCCGTGTCCAGCTTCTTTCTTCTTGAACGCGGTCTTACCAGCATTACCACCAGGAACATTTACGTTACCGCTGTTAATGTCTTTTGGACTTGGATTTAGTAAACCGCCTTTTGTACCTTCGCCGCTAGCTACTCCGCCTTTAGCAATGTTTGCAGTTGTACCGCCCATGTCATTTTTACCAGCTACTGTAGATTTTGTGTTTGCACCGTTGTCGCCGCCTTTAGCAGGGGAAACTTTTTCAACGTATTCACGAACAAATCCACCTTCAAATTCTAAATCATCTTCTCCGCCCATGTCCATGTCATCTCCGCCCATGTCCATGTCGTGTCCTTCGCCTTCTTCGTCGGACATTAATGCTTCAAATTCTGCACGTAGGTCGTCAAGCGCATCTTCTAGGTCAACAACTCGATCTTCTAGATCGCCTTCACCTTCAGATCCTTCTTCTCCGCCTTCTGCATCGATATCATCGATAAAGTCATCGCCAGCGTCGCCACCGATGTCGCCTGTATCTTCGTCATCGCCTTCGGCAAAACCGAAACTCTCGTCCATTTCTTCGTCATCTTCTTCAGCTGCTTCATCGACTTGTTCTTCGTCGTCTTCAGCGTCAGCGGCCTCGTCCATTTCTTCGTCATCTTCTTCCTTAGACTCGTTAAAGTCTTCAGCTAAGATGTTTTCGTAAATTTCACGAGATTTTTCAACTACTAGTTGATGGAAAAGCTCTTTGGCTTTGTCACTTTCTTCATTAATAAGATGTTCGAGCATCTGCTCGAATTTATTTCGATCAGTCATGTTTTTCTCCTATAGGGTATAAGGCTGTCAAATATATTTACACTTTACTGTAATAATTGGGGTATAATGGTGGTATTTTTGCATTTTTTTGACAAAAATGCAGACAAAATTTTTTAAGCCGGTGGTGCAGCCGGAGTCATGTACATTGCTGTTACTAACTCTAGGTCTTTTTCTTGTTCAAGAATATGTGCTTCACTGGCTTTTCTTAACTCATTAATTTGTCTAAGAGTTAATCTTGTTTTACGAGTGTCTTTTCTTTTTAAAGGAGAAGAATCATGACTTGCAGAGTACTGCAAGTCATTTGCAATGGATCGCATATCTTTGTCTGCGTAAAACAATTCTCTAAGTATCATAATAATATTTATGCTGATGGCGGTGTAGGTACTGGAGAGGTTGCACCTGCACCTGGTGCTGCGGCAGCGGGTGCTCCAGGTACTGCTGCTCCGGCTTCCGGTGGTGCTTCTTCGTCTGAAAGATCGCTTAAATCACTTTCAATTCCAGCTGAACTAATTCCTGCACCTCGGAGTTCTCCGCTACTATCAGTAGGAGTTGCTTTACCTTTTCCGTTTTCTTCAGCCCACAAGCGTTCATTTTCTGCCATCTCTTCGTCGCTCATTCCTAAGAAACGTTTCATGGCAAAGCGTTTACTTACAAAAGGAATTTGAGTAATAGTCTGGAATTGTGGCACACGCTGTCCGTCTAGTTCTGCTTGGCGATATGTGGCAAAGTTTTGTGGAGGTTGAAATTGTAATTCAAACAAACTACTATCGATATTAACACCACGATCATACAGATATAGTTTAAATTCTTGATCAAATACATCTTGCATTAAACTTTGCAATCGTTGGCAGTAGTTATTAAAACGCAATTCTTGAATATATGCTGTACCAACACGCCCATCGTTATACTGCGCCTGGCTATCATCTGCACCTGTTGGCAGATAGCTACTTGGAATTCTTAAACCACGGAATAATTTGTTTGTAAAGTACTTTAAGTCGTCAATTTCGCCTAAGTTAGTACCGCCTGGGAGTGTTTCAACTTTACTACCACGGCCTTCTGCTGTTTGCGGAAAGAAATAATCTTCGTTAATACTTAATGGATTGTATGCTGAATCAACAACATTAGTACCGCCGCCTGTTGCACTTGGCAATCGGCGTTGATGTATTTCATTTTTAACTCGCTCAACAAAGCTCATAGCCAAGTGACTTGGCATGTTACCTACGTCAACATAGAAAACACGGCGTTCAGGCGCACGTTGAACTCGATAGATAATGATAGCATCTTCTAATAATTCTTTTTGTTTGAATACTTTAAAGATGTTTTCTAACAAACTGTTGCCAAACGGAAAATTATTGTCTAGACCTTCACTTAGGCTTAGATGAATAACATGTTTTGCATCAACTGCTAGTTCGTTTTGATTATTACTAAATCGTGTACCGGGGCTAACAGGATATGCACCTGCTTGTCCTCGAGCAGCAGCGCCTCCAGCAACATAGGCTGTTCCTCGATTATTTGTGCTAGTTGTATTAGGATTAATCGTTGTTACTACTAAATTTTGAAAATTTGGATTTAAATCACGGATAACATACTGTTCAGGTTTTTTACCTTCACTTTCGTTAACAATAATCTTAGTAACTTTTCCTGGATCAATATAGCTCCATTCTTTTGTTTCAGGATCTCTTACAAAAAAAGTATCCCCATATTTGAATACGTTTCTTACAATTCTAAAAATTCTTGTTTCAAATTTTTGTAACTTGCACCATTGCTGTAAGTATTCTCGTAAAATAGCAATTTCGCTGTTTGTTGCTTTATTTCTATAGAATAAATTAAAAGGTGTATAGTTTTCTTTATTTTTTTGACTGCAAAATTCTGCAATAATATCTAAAGCAGCGTTAACTTCGCTGTCCATATCCATAGTATCGTATTGCAGATATCTGTCAACACGATTTGGTGCACCAGTATAAACATCTGGCAAGTAACTACTGTAATTGGAGCGAGCTGGCCCTGGACGAGAACCACTTTGGCCGCCTATAGGGCTATAGGTACCAGGGGTATTTTCGACTGTTACAGGTGTAAAATATTTTTTCCAACTCATGCTTTGGCTCTCTCATATAGGTTTGAACTACTGCTCTTTGCAGATCTAGCAATAGTTGCATATCCTTGTTCGGAAGTTGTAATAAGCTGACCTACTTTACTATTTAACGTACTTAGTGCTTTGACCACGTCATCGAGAGTAGCATCCTTTCCTTCGCTACCTGCAATCTTTTTAGTTCCTGTTTCAGTTTTAGAAGGTGTTGATGTATCAACTGGAGTGTACTCTTCTCCAGTTTCTGGATTAATTTTCTTTCCAGGGCTAGCTGTTTTTTCTGCAGGCTTGTCTGGTACTGCTGCCGCAGTGCTTTTTGGCTTAGGTATAGGCATACCGTTTGGGCCCATTGTAAAACTATCCATACTGATACTGTTTATGTTAGATTGGGCAGTAGTTGGAGAAGTTGTTTTAACCATATCTGTCATTGCAGGACCCATATCATAGTATGCATCCATTGCGGCTGCATCATTCATTGTTTGTTGGTCAGCGATAGCTTTGTCTAATCCTGCAAACTCGTCAAACGGTAATGTATTTTTTATATCATCAAATGATTTTTCAAAAGGTGCTGTCATTTCTTTAATAGCAGCATTATCTAATTTAATTGTATTAGATCCTCCTCCTGAAACAGTTGTTTTAATATCTGAATATACCTTATTAAGGTCGAATGAAGGTGTTGGCAATTTTGATTTTAATTGTTCCATTGAAGGCATACTAGGCATGAAATCTTTTGGAGATAACATACTCTTAGGTATAATTTCTCCGGCAGTTTTAGGAACAAAAATTTCTTCTTCGCCGCCGTCACCTACAATGTATGGTTCCCCTTCCTCAACTGGGCCTCCTAATGCTTTCTTAGGTATTGGTTTAGCTCCTGCAACCTTGTTAATACCTTCACCAACTGCTTTAGTTGCAGCGCCTGCGGCCTGAAGAACAGTTCCAGTTTTACCCTGTTCATACCCTTCACCCATTTCTCTTTCAAAGTTTTGTGGACGAGTTTCAGAAGAGCCAGCTTTTCTTCCTCCTAGCGCACCTGATAATTTTTCTAAAGCAGGTTGTACATCTTTGTTTAATGGTGTAACTAGTTTGTTCATCAATGCACTTTCTGCATCTCCGACTCTATTACCTAAGTTAACCATTGCTTTTGTTGCAGCGTTAACTCCCTCTCCTTCTTTATTCTTTCCTTCTTGAGAAGCTTTAACATCAGCTTCCATTTGCTTTTGCACTGCTGCTTTCTGATCGTCAGACATTTTAGAAAGATCATAACCCATCTTTTTAGCAGTTGCTTCAAAGTTGCGCTGGTATTCAATATTACTAGTCATGTTGTCGCGCATAGCTTTACCAACAACACCTCCAGCTTCGCCCATAGACGCATAACGCAATTTTTCTGTGTTCTGCATGTCTTTGTCAAATGCTCTACGACCTTCTGCAGCAGCGGCATCTGCTTGTCTAGCTCTTTCAGTTGCATCTAATGTTTTATCAGAACTAACTCTTGCCTGTTTTAGTGTAGCATCTGCTTGTTCTTTGTTAATTGCTGCTTGTGTTGCAGCTTCTTTACTTAAAACTTGTCCAGTAGCAAACACTTCTTTAAACATGTCGCCTTGGCCTCGAATCTGTGCGTCTTGTAACTGTTTACGTGCATTTGCTTCAAACGCAGCTTTATCAGCTTCATTCATGCCCATTGTTTTAAGGCGCAGTGCTGCTTCAAACTGCATGTCTCGAGCGTTTGCACGTTGTTGTTCCATTTGTGCTTCGCGGCTTTTACCGGTTAGCTTAGCCATAGCATCCATTTCGCCTGCTAACTTCATTGCATTTTCTAACAAAGCTGCATCTTTTTCTTTACCATCTCGAATTTGACTTCGTGTTGTTACAGACTGTAGTGCTAAAATTTCGTTAAGATCTTTACTAGTATAACCTAATTGTTTTAGCTGATCTGTATTTTCAGAGTAGTCGTCATACATTTTTTTGCTAAGTCTAGCAAATTCTTCAGCACCTCGATTAACGTTACCACCAAATCCTGACATAAATGTGGCGTTCGCTTTTACTAGGCTTCCAAATTCCCCTAGTTCCATCCTAGTGCCTTTGGCTGCTGCGGTCATTCCTACGATGTCGTTGTTAAAACTTGCACCGGTACTACTTAGATCTCTCCAAGTTCCTAGACCTTTTTGTAAAGTTCCTTCGACATTTGTATAGGCTTGTGCAACTGCATCAGCAGCTTTTCCAGTACCTTTAAGTGCTGTTCCAAAAATATCAAATTCTTTTTGTGTACCTGCTAGATCTATTTTTGCAGCAGATGAGCTAGGTGCTGCTATCGGAGCTTTACCTGTATTTTTGTTTAGCTTTCTCAGTTCTTCTAGGATATCGTCTTCACGTGCCATTATTTTCTCTGGTAAAATCTACGTATATAAATACGGATAATATATTTATCGGAATCAAAATGACGAATCCATTACAAAAATACTTTAGACAACCTAAAGTTTTTATTCAATTACCTAGTAAAGGTATATTTTACGAGCAAGGTTCTTTGCAAGGAGATTGGTCTAATGTCCCTGTCTTTGCTATGAGCGGTATGGATGAAATTATTATGAAAACTCCGGATGCATTGTTTACCGGTGATGCAACTGCTAAAGTAATAGAGAGCTGCTGTCCATACATTAAAAATGCAAAACTAATGCCTAGTATAGATATCGATGCAGTCTTAGTTGCAATTCGTATCGCAACATTCGGTTCTACAATGAATGTTACACAAGTATGTCCAAATTGTGCTACAGAAAACGACTACGAAATTGATTTAAGCAAAATACTAGAGTACTTTAACAATCTAAAGTTTGTTAATACTGTAGTTATTTCTGAAGATTTGCATATTAAGATTCGTCCGTTGCAGTATGACGAAATGAGTTACTTTAGTATTGAAAATTTTAAGCTACAAAAAACCCTACAACAGATTTCTAGTCTGCCAGATGAAGAGAAGCAAAAACAAATTGATTTAATTTACGATAATCTTTCAGAATTGCAGTTACAATTATTTTTAACAGCAATCGAAAGTGTTCAAGTAGACAATGTATCAGTTACTGAAAAAGCACATATCGAAGAATGGCTAAGAAATACCGAACGAGAAGCTTACAAACAGATTAAATCTAAGCTAGAAGAAAATAAAGAATCTTGGAATATTCCGCCTACGGATGTTAAATGTTCCAATTGCGGTTCTGAAAATAAGGTGTTAGTTACATTGGATCAATCAAATTTTTTCGTATAACCTTACTTCGAACCTCTAACTCTGAAATAGAAAATCTTATCAAAGGGTTAGAAAGCGAAGTTAAAGGAATAAAAGAAGAAATTTTTAGAATAAGTTGGTATATGCGTGGTGGCGTATCTAGCGAAGATTTATTCCATATATATTCATACGAAGATCGTATGATTATAGGAGCAATTATTAAAGAAAATATCGACGCTACTAAGAAGAGCGGAATTAACCTAGTTTAATTCGGCGTATAATCCATACTACGGAATAGATCTGTCGGATACTGTAGTTTAGGATTTCTTGGAATTCCTGCTAAAGGATGCGGCTTACCAGCAGCTTGTGCTCTTTCAATTTCAGATTTAATCCTACTATTAATCCAGAAACTTCTATCAGCTCTAAGGTATCCGTCTGATGTTATTGCTGGTACACCATTAATAGTTTTAACTTCAACTTCTTTTTCGGTTTCTGGATCTGATTTTACTTTAGTTTTAGCAGCGTCAGGTACTGCTAGATTTAATCCAAGCTTCTTACCCCACTCTGTTTCGTTTAACCATTTTAAGAACTCGTCTGCTAGAGAAATAACGCTATCGATTGCAGCAGCAGCAACTTTTCCGACACCGCCAAGGACCAAAGCCGTCATAGCATTTTTCATAAAAGCCTGACCAGATTCTGTTTTTTCTAACCATACAATAAGTGCTGCTCTTGCGGTTGCAACAACCGCTGGGCTTGATTTTGCACCTAACGCCTGCGAAATATACCCTATTCCCCTTAAAGGCATACCAATTAGTGTACCTATAGGGCCGAATATACTAAAGAATGTTCCTATGCTAGAAATGAATTTGCCAATTAATCCACCGGTTAATAATATTCCAGCGACAGCTTTGCCTAAAGCCTGTTCTCTAGCACCTTCTGCTTCACCTAAGGCCTGTTCATACGTCATTCCAGCGAATTGATTACTTTTAGAAACTTCTTTTTTATTTTTTATTGCTTTAGAAAATTCATCAAAATCGTTTTCTATTGGAAGTATTGTTTTCCAGTAGTCATAAATGAAGTAAACAATACCTAGAGCATTTACAAATGAAAGATAGGTACTACCAAATGATTTTACCTTGTTAGCTACTTCAACAGGTACTTTAGCATTTGCTGCTACTTTTAAAGCATCTTTTCCTGCTTTAGCAGTTTTTCTTGCCTTCCATGCTGTAGCCGCAGCATCAGCACCTCGAGAAATAAGTCCAAGACCTCCCTTAACTAACCCTGTAGGATTAATTAATTCATCAACTTTTTCTTCTGAAATAATTTCATAAACTTTCATAGTAGTATATTTATAGTAAGAAGAACTTACGTTCTTCTGTTCTTCGCTAACGCTCGAACTAATTTTCTTTCTGCGAAGCAGTTTAAATATTATCTAGATTCAACAGTCACAATTGCCCGTTTGCACGGGCAAAATAAAAAGAAGAACATTATCTGAGTTCTTACAGTCACTAGCGTTAAAGCATTACAGAGGCGGTTGTCCGGTACCTCGAGCTTAGTTATTTGTGCAGATGCACACAACGGCGGCTTACAAATATACGCTAACATATTTGTAAACGTGTGGTTTTAACCACTCATTTTGCCTATATTATTCCTTTTCAAACAATCAAATCGCAGGTCTTAGAAGCGATCCTCATCCTTTCGGGTAGTGATTGAGTACTCTTAACGGCGAGAGATTTCCGTCCCGGTGCAATTAAGCCCGTTGTCTGACTGCTGGGCGCACGAAATTAGCCTGCGCGAGCTTTAACCGTTTAATTGTTTGCCTTTGATATGTGAACCGTGTACTCGGACTTGAATGTGACCGTTATAATAATCGTCACTTTCTAATACCTTGCGGGTAAATTGTTCACGTGCCTCTATGTAAGAGCATTCAGCCTTCGATGTGCAGTAGTAAAGTATTTCTCGTTTGAAATTTTCTGCGCCTAATGTTTCTACGTCTTTGTTTAATTGGTCGTTTGAGCCATAGTATTCACGCCAGTCAGAGTCAATTTTAGATCTAATCTTCTTTTTCTTCTTGTTGCCGTTTTTGAGTTTTACTGTTTTATATGTGGTTTTAGAGAATTTTGCTAATTTCTTGCCTATATATTTGCGACCAGTGATGTTATTAGTGATGCAGTAGACAAAGCCAATACACTCTTCGGGTAATGTTTCGACTACTGAATTTTGATAATACCATGACATGCACTTAGTTAGTGTCGGTGTCGTCTTGAGCCTTTTGTTTTTGAGCGAGTTGTTCTTTTAATTTTGCCTCTCGGTATGCAGGACTTTTAATCTTTGGTTTTTTTCGCCTAATTTCTAATATTTCTACTCGCATTTCTAATGCGATTCGCCTAATCTCGTATAAATGTGCTCTAAGCCTAATTCCGCTTGCATGAGTTTGATTAGTTTCCCAGTCTTGATTCTCCTCAAAGTACTTGCGGAATTCTTTCATCAATGCTTCATGCAAATGTCTTGTACTCATTCTTCAATTTCAATATCGTTTGCGTAACTAGTAAAGCCATTTTCTTTAATAACTTTAAGGACATTGTTAACCCTGCCGACTAGTTCATCTTTGTGACTAATGAGATAGATATTCTTTTGTCTTTCTCTAGCCATCTTCTTAAGTACACCTAGTGCATTTTCCACACCAGCTGCATCTAATCCGTTATCAACAAGCTCGTCGATAAACAGCAAATTAATATTTTGATATAGACTTTCCCACACATCACGGAACGCCCAGCTTAGTCCTAAGATAAGCCTGTTACGCTCACCGCGTGATAAATTATCAAAATCTAAGTCTTGGCCAAGTTGTGTAATTTCTACGTTTAAGTCGTTTAAGAAACTTACCTGATGCGGTAACCCCATCTTATCAAGATAGTAAGTTAGTCTATTGTTCAAGTAAGCAAGGTTTTGATCTATGATCTTTTTACGAATAAACGAATCTTTATTAGTTAAAAGTTTAAGCAAGAATTCTTGATGTTCTTTTAGACTGTTAAGAGTATTAACGTTGTCCCAGATGATCTCTTGGATAGCAGTGTGTTTAAGTTCGTCAATTTGTTCTTGATAAGGATCTATTTCTTGCAGTCTATTAGATAAAGCAATTTCTAAACTAGCAAGATTATTTTGATGTTTTAGTGCATCTTCTACTTCTTCATAGTAAGTTTTTGGACGACCGTTAATATCTCCAATTTCTTCTAATTCTTGAATAACAGTAGTGTAGCTATCGCTTACGCTTTGCAAATATGTGCTAGCATCTTCTAAATTCTTTTGTGCAGTTGCAGCCATTTCTTCATGCTTGTGGGTATGAAGTTCCTGTTCGCAAGCCGGACAAGTTTTTTCTTTTAACTGTATTACTTCTTTTTCATACTTTTTAACAGACTTATCTGCCTGCATAATTGCAGTTTCTAAAGTAGCCTTTTCTTTATTAAGGCTTTTAATCTTAGCAGCCCGTTCGTCGTATAGTTTAAGTTTAGCATGTTGTTCTAGCTCTCGATCGATATCGACACTTTTTAACTCTTCAATACTACGTTCTATTTTTTCACAGTCAACTTTTTGTTGTGAATACCATGCTTTTTGTCTAGTTTCTAAACCTGTAATACTTTGCTGAATTTTTTCGTTAGACTTTTTTGCAGCTTCGATGTCTGCTGTTTCTTGTGTAATAGATTCTTTAGTCTGTCTAATTAATTCTTTAAGTGTTTCGGCTTTCTCGCTTAACAGAGTAATACCTAATAGCTGTTCAATGATTTCTCGTTGTTCGTTTGCCTTTAGGCTTAAAAACGGCTCGGTATAGGTATTCAAAGCCACAATATGTTTGAACATATCGTGAGACATTTCTAGTAACTCGTAAATATCTTTCTGAGTTTCTCGCATGTCCCCTTGACTATCGTCATCTTCAGATGTAGTTTTTTCCTGATCATTGACGTAAAACTTCATAACTGTCGGTTTACGTCCTCGCTCAATTTTATACTTGTTACCATCCTTATCAAATGTAAGAGTAACTAGCATATTCTTGCCGTTAATCTTATTGATTAGGTTGTCTTTTTTGATGTTAGTTAGCGCAACTCCAAACAATGCAAAACTTAATGCATTAACAATCGTAGTTTTACCTGTCCCGTTCCGACTTCCGCTATCATCGCCGCCTTGATCTAAGTTTTCACCTAAAACAAGTGTTAAATTTTCTTTACTAAAATTTACAGCTTGGGTTTGATTACCCACACTCATAAAGTTTTTAACAGTTAGTTCTTTTAATTTTATGCTCATAGACTATTATAAATGCTCAGCAATACCTTAGAATCAAAGCTGTCGCTTTGAATACTAACCAGTTGACTGCTAACAATTTGATCAACACTTTCAAATGCTTGTACATCTATATCTGTGTTAATTTCTAATTCTTTCTTTTCTGGAATTAATGTAAGTTCACGGATATCATAGTCTTCCATAAACTTTTCTTTAATAAAACTAGCTTCTTCGTAGCTAATATCGATGTCTAAACTTACTCGTAAATGTTGTTTAGGTAGTATAAGAGTATCAGCTTCGTCAATTAAGGTGCTTAATTTTGTTGTTCGGAATGTAGGTTGATTAGGCCAGCTGTGATAAACAGGAGCCTTACCCCATTCTAGTATCATCATGCCTCGATCGTCATCCCATGCATCTGCATAGTTGTGAGGAAATGCGTTACCGATGTAATGCATATTTCCTTTACTTTGCCTTTTATGGAAGTGTCCACTAAACCCTAAATCGTAGCCTTTGAAGTTATCGAGTTGGATTTCTCCGTGGTCGGGCATCTGTACCATAGCGTTCATGAAAAAGTTAGGTAACTCAAAGTGACCAAAAATGTATTTGCCGCCTTTCTTGCCTACTGATTTCCACTCTTCTCCGACCAACCACGGGCACATTGTGACATCTCCTTCTGTAATTGGATGATGTACAATAGTAATACCAGGAATATACTTGCCAAACTCAACACTATGGATGTCTCGTTTGTCTTTGTAATATAAGTCATGATTGCCAGGGAAAAAGAAAAATTGATCAAACGCCTGACCGAGCTTTTCCAAGGCCCTAAGGCTATAGTCCATAGTAGTGATGTTAAGACTATTACGATTGTGGTGCCAATCACCGAGAAAAATTCCTGTGTCACACCCTTCCTCCTTTGCCTTTGCAATGTACCAATCTACAAAGTCTTCGCAGTCTTGATTGTGTATATGGCTGTTTGATTTAAGACCAAAATGAATGTCTGTAAAACATGCAGCCTTTTTAAATAAGTTGCTCATCTGTTCTCCCTCCGAAGTTTATTAAAAACCATGTTTGATATTTTTCTTCGGAAATTTCTATGTATCCTTGCGTATGTAAGGTGCATCTGTAGATACAATTTTACAATGATATACTTTTTCAAACACTTCTTCAAGTTCTTTGGCGTTCTTGGGACTATGGGCAACCTTTACGTGAGATAACGCATCTCCGACACGGGGATCGCTTAAATCTATTTTCATTCTTCGGTGCTTTCGTTGTGCCGTCTTATTGCCGCAGCGTGTTCGCCCTCGCCCATCCTAGTGTAACTTGGATTCATACCATTAATTTCTAGCAAGTCGTCTCGAATAACTTGATTTCGTTTTTCAATATTAATAATACGAACAAAACTGTTTGTAACCGCAGCAGTAAAATAGGCAAAAGGATTGTCTGATTTACTTTCGTCAAACTGTAAACCAATTTGCGTTAGCTGTAAAATAGCTTGCCCGCGCATTTCATCATTATAGGTATAGCCACGAACGTTGCCGCGTGTGGCGTATCGTTCGCAAAGTTTAATATACATCCGGGCTAGAGTATTAGTAATTTGTCCGTGATCTTTATTAAATTTTCCTTTTTCTAGATCACCTTTCCAGTGTGATTTACCTACACACACTAATATATCGTTTTCATCAAACTTCCAATGTTGGAAAGGCGGAAAGTTTACTTTGTCTCTTCCGTCGGCTATAGTTTTTGGATTCTTTTTTCGTGTAGAATTAAGAGGGATATGGTCAAAGGTCATGACCCTAAAGATTAAATCCTGCTTAGAAATCTTTTTATAGTCAACTTCGCAATCAGCTTGTTTAACTTTTTCGCCGGCTTCTTTGCGCTTTTGATAAGCTTCTTGGCCAAGCCTTTTTGCTCGATTTCTTTTAGCTTCGGCAATAGTTCTAATATTAATTTTGTCAACACTAGGTAAAATTATATCATATCTATGATATTCTGGACTTGTAAAAGAACAGTATGTGTTTTTACTCTTGTGTATTTCTTCCAATAAATCTTTGTTGTTTAAATAGTTTACTTTAGTCATAAAAATCCCGTTACTGTAAGTATAAACTACGCACTTTATTTTGTCAACTAAATATAATGACAAAGGAGTCCATTATGGGTGTTTTTGATTCGTTCTCAGGTTCTGTAGGATCTGCGGCGTCAACAGTAGGTTCCCTCGGTACCCAAGCAATGGGTACACTAGGAACAATAGCAGGTACAGCAGGTCGAGTATCTGGTGCAATCAATTCGGTATCAGGTGCCGCACAATCAATTTCGGCTCTAAGAAGTGTGAGTTTACCGCCTGGAGGAAATCCAGTTGCACGATTTGCAGCAGGCGCAGCACTATTTAACGGCGCGATAAACCAAGCGGTTGGTTCTGTGGGTCAAGTTGCAGGAGCAATAGGATCGATCGGAGGAGCGTTAGGCGCCTTGGGTGGAGCAAGCAGCTTAGGCGGGGTTGCAGGCGCCCTTGGCGGACTTGCTAGTGCTTTTGGCGGCGGCAGCAGTTTTGATTGGCGTGCAAAGTTAACAGGAGCAGTAGTCGGAGAATTGGTATTTCCTTATACACCTACTATAAGCATATCCGGTGGTGCAAGCTATGAAGAAGTAGCAATTACTCATCAAAATTATAGTTTTTTTGCTTACCAAAATAGTAAAGCAGAAACAATTCAAATTAGTGCGCCTTTTTATGTAGAAGATGCAATTCAGGCACAACAATGGATTAAGGCACTTACATTTTTAAGAGCTAGCACAAAAATGTTCCAAGACGGCAACCCTCCTATTATTTTAAAATTTAATGCCTACGGAAATTATGTGTTCAAAGATGTACCGGTAATTGTTAAAAGTTATAGTGTAGATATGCCAAACGGAGTTGATTATATTAACACAGGTACTAGTCATGTTCCTATCAAAAGTTCTTTTAGTGTAACATTACAGCCAATTTATAGTAGAGAAAAAGTTAAAACATTTAATTTAGTTTCTTTTGTTAATGGCGGAAGCGCAGGATTTGTATAATGGTAGCAAGATATAAAGACACTAGTCCTTGGAAAGATACTCCTATTGTTGAGGGGTATCTTGACTTTTTAAAAATAAGAACTATTCCAGCTGATATTGATGATTTTCTTTATACAATAGAATCTCAATACTCACATAGGCCTGATCTTCTTTCTTTTGATTTATATAAAACTCCTAAACTATGGTGGGTGTTTACACAAAGAAATTTAGACGTACTACAAGATCCCATTTATGATTTCGTTCCTGGGACTCAAATCTATATACCCAAAGGCGAAGCTCTTTTTAGATTTTTAGGATTATAAAATGCCTTTTGGAAATATTGCAACAGCTAGTTCGTTAGTAAACCGAACAGTTACTACAGTAACTGGAGCAGTTAACACAGCCACAATCGCAACTAGCGCAGTTGGCAGATCTTCTGCAGATGTTAGAAACGCAGCAATGACTGGTATAACAAATGTAGGTACTGGTGTTGTTAGTGCTATTCCTGGGATTGCTTCAGGTGTTGGATCAGCAGCAGTTGCAGTTAGTGCATTAGGAACTATTACCGGAAACTCAAGTTTAGCAAATGCTGCTGGAAAAGTTGCAACTACTGTAGGCGCAGTTGCAGGAGCAGTTGCTGCGGTGGGAGCAATTGCAAACACAGTAGGAGCTATTGCAAGTGCGTTTGGTGCAAAATCTCCTCTTGCCGGCCTCTCAGGTTCTATTGGAAGTAGCGTCCAAGCTAATCCGTTACATGCGTATGCTTCTTATACCTATATGATAGGACTGTCTGCACTAACAGACGGAGAAGTTAATAGCGGAGCCAGAGGTCCAGGAGTTGGAATTCCTATAATACAAATGCCAAGTGGCCCAACAGTTGGAGCAACTACTTTTATTGACAACGTACGGATTTCAGGTGTCGTTGGTCTTAATAAACAAGCAGGTAATTCTAATGCACTGAGTATATCCTTTACGGTAGTTGAACCATACAGTATGGGATTGTTTTGGGAAACTCTACAAACAGCGGCGCTAATGGCAGGTCATAATAATTATGTTGCCGCTCCATATTTGTTGTCTATTAGATTTAAAGGCCATTTTGATGCAGACCAGCCGTTCCAAACAATTCCTAATACTGATAAATTTATCCACATGAAAATACTTGACATGCAAATGAAAGTTACAAAACGTGGAGCAGAATATGAAATAAATGCGTTTCCTTGGAGCGAAGGGGGTATGTCTACATCTTTTGCTGAAATTAAAACAGATTCAAATATTAGCTGTAATAAAGGCGGCCCTTACAAGGTAAAAGATCTTTTAAAGAACGCAGAAAAAAGTTTAAAAGAAACTATTAATAAAAAACTTAAAGACGATAAAGACAGAAAGAAAACAGTGTCTTATGCACACGAAGTTGAGATATGTTTTCCGCCTGAACCTTATACAGATAATAGTGACGGTAATGTTATTGGAGAATCAGACCTAGGATTGAGTCAATATAATAGAGCAGATAGTCCCTTTGCTAAAGACGGCGCGACCTACGAAAATGGTATCTATAAACGAGGCGAAATTCAAGTTGATACTAAGAACGGCGATTATAAATTTGCCAAAGGTGCAACAGTTCAAGATATTATCAACCAGGTTATTTTGTCTAGTGACTATGGAAGGAAGGCCTTAGAAAATCCAGGAAAAACAGTTAAATGGTGGAGAATTGAAACACACTTTCATAACATATCTACAGAAGATCCTAAGACTGGAGAAAAAGCCAAAAAGATAATATTTAGAGTTGTACCATATGAAATTGACGCAGCTAAATTCTATCCTCCTAACACAACAACCGCCCCTCCTGAAGTAGTCAGAGAACTTAATTGGTTGTATACAGGCAAAAATCACGATATATTAGATTGGAATATTGATTACAAATTAGGATTTTATAAAGCATTTAATGCTGACGGTGGCGCTAACTCTGAAGATAAAAATTTAGCTTCTAGGAGTAGTAACGCTGCTCCTGTACGTGCAGGAGGAACTCCTCCAGAAGCCGAACCAGCAGGAGTAGTCGGTCCTGAAAAAGCTAGAAGAGATGTTAATCAAAGTAGAACAGGGTTGTTCGGCGGTGCAAGTTTTGATGATGCAGCTACTACTGCGGCTAGACAATTTCATGATGTTGCAACTAATGATTATGATATGATCAACCTTGATATATCTATATTAGGGGATCCATACTTTCTAGGTGATAGCGGAATGGGCAATTTTACTATTGCTGGCTCCGGGCCTGTAAATTCGGAACAATCTATCAACTGGCAAGGCGGAGAAGTTTACATTAAACTTAATTTTAGAATGCCAGATGACATTAATACAGATACAGGATTTTATGATTTTGGAGCATCTGGAAAACCGGTTAGAGAGTTTAGCGGATATTACAAAGTGCAAGGTGTTGAAAGTTCCTTCAATAAAGGCAAGTTTATTCAAAAACTTCAGCTAATTAAAAAGTTGGGAGTTGTCGATCCTGGTGCCGGCGTATTCCCTCCAAAAGAACCTGCACCAGAAGATCCAGGAATTTATTACCCTTAAAATATGCCACAAGAAACAAGAAAAGGCGCCAACGCCGAAACTCCAGATGCCGGCCCGTTCCTTGCTAAAGTTGTTAGTCATCTAGACCCTAGTTATATGGGCACTCTAGAAGTGCAGCTTATTCACGAATCTGGAAATGACGAAGACAGAGAAGGGCAGCTAAGAACTGTAAAATACTTAAATCCATTTTATGGAACTACTAGTATGGAGTTTGTTGGCGACAGTCCTGATACACATGATCAGACACAAAAAGCATACGGCATGTGGTTTGTTCCGCCCGATGTAGGAACTATAGTCGCCTGCATTTTTATTGGAGGCGATACTCGTAAAGGATATTGGTTTGGGTGCGTCCAAGACGAAGACATGAATTTTGAAATTCCTGGATATGCAGCGACACAATACGTTGTGGATGATAGTAGAAAAACGGATAAAGAGAAAACCCGTGTTCCTGCTAGCGAATATAATAAAATTATTCATCCTGAAGTACAAAGCGATACAACTAAAAAATTAAAACCAGAGCATCCGTTAGCAAAGTTTTTAGAAGACCAAGGACTACTAAAAGACGACATTAGAGGTATTACAACTTCTAGTGGTCGTCGTGAAGTTCCTAGTATGGTTTTTGGTATTAGTACCCCAGGACCAGTTGATAAAGCGGGCAAACAAGGTCGAGTAGGAAAACACGAGCACAAGATTCCTAATGCATATGTAAGTCGATTAGGCGGATCAAGTTTTGTAATGGATGACGGTGATGATAAATGGGAACGAGAAAAGAAGCCCCAAGACGGTCCGCCTGTTTATAAGTCTGTAGAAGCAGGCGAAACTGGTCTTAGAGATAACCCCCACAATGAATTAATTCGCTTACGCACAAGAACTGGTCATCAAATTCTATTACATAATAGTGAAGATTTAATTTACATTGGTAACAGTAGAGGAACTGCATGGATTGAATTAACAAGCGATGGCAAAATTGATGTATATGCAGAGGATAGCATTAGTTTTAGAACAAAAGAAGATTTTAATTTTTATGCTGATAGGGACATAAATCTAGAAGCAAAACGAAATATTAACGTTAAAGCAGCTAAAGAAATTCAAATAGAATCAGGTGCTGACTATAACATAATCGTAGGAAAAGACGGCAAATTAACTGTCGGCGGCAATCTAGACACTAATGCAGCTGGGCATATTTGGGAAACTTCTGGCGGTACAAACGAAACTAATGCCGGCGGAAATATTATAGAAACTGCTCCTGCTATTCACATGAACGGTCCTACAGCATCTACAGCTCCTAAAGCAAAACTTCTAAAGACTCATACACTTCCAGATATGCCTTCCCAAGATGCTAAAGCTGTATCAGATATAACTTCTATATTAAGAAGGGTACCAACTGCTGAACCTTATCCGCATCACGAAAACTTAGATCCATTAAAAGTTAAATCAGATAAAATTGATCGAGATAAAGAAGGAAGAAATGAAGGTACTACGATAGACATAAAAACCCCTGCTGAGTATTGGAAAAAGTATACTACTAATACAGATACATTTGCAAAGGTAGGACCTTCTAATCAAGGGTAAATAATAGTATGGCATCCGTAAACTTATATGACAAAATTTCTCTGCAAGGAAATAATAAGCAGCAGGTAATTCCCGGTTCTAAAACTTATAAAGGTTTTAGTAGTGTTTCTACGGCCGCTGAAAGCTATGCACTTTATGATCTCTTTTTGATAAAACAAGATATTGTTAATCATTTTAATATAAGATTAGGGGAGAGATTAGAAAATCCTAATTTTGGAACAGTTATCTGGGATATTATTTTTGAACCGTTAACAGATGAAGTAATTGATATTATTACTAAGGATGTTGAAACAATCATTAACTACGACCCTAGAGTTAGAGCAGAACAAATTATTGTTACAGCATATGAATCAGGCTTACAAGTAGAATGCACGCTGGTTTATTATCCTTACAATATTCAAGAAGCAATACAATTTAGATTTGATCAAGAGAACGGGTTAATTTATTAATTAACTACGCACATAATTTAATACGCTAAATACTCAATAATTGGGAAAGCGTATGTCAACAACCGATAGACAAAATAGATTATTAGTAGCAGAAGATTGGAAGCGTATCTATCAAAGTTTCCGTAATGCAGATTTCCAAAGCTATGACTTTGAAAATCTACGTCGCGTTATGGTTAGTTATATTAAAGAAAACTATCCAGAAGATTTTAATGACTATATTGAATCGAGCGAATATCTAGCACTAATTGATCTCATTGCATTTTTAGGTCAAAGTATTGCATTCCGCATTGATTTAAATGCAAGAGACAACTTTTTAGAATTAGCAGAACGTCGAGAAAGCGTCTTACGTCTAGCACGTTTACTATCTTACAATGCAAAAAGAAACATTGCAGCTAGCGGTCTATTAAAGTTTACAACGGTATCTACAACACAGCAAGTTTTTGATAGCAACGGTAGAAATTTATCAGGACAAGTTATTACATGGAACGATCCTGCTAACGCTAATTGGTACGATCAATTTATTAAAGTTGTTAATGCTGCACTTCCTGCAAGCCGCCAGTTTGGAAATCCAGACGACAAAGCAGACATATATGCTATTCCTACAGAACAATATAGATTCCAAGCAAGCAATGTAGATGTACCGGTATATTCTTTTAATAAGTCAGTAGACGGAAGAAACTTGCCTTTTGAGATTGTATCTACTACTTTTAAAGATCAAAATTACATTTACGAAGAACCGCCAGCAGTAGGTAATAGATTGGCGTTTCTTTATAGAAATGATGGCCGCGGCAACGGCAGTCCTAATACAGGGTTCTTTATACATTTCCGCCAAGGCGTGCTAAGTCAAGGTACATTTACTATTGATCAGCCTAGTACTAACGAACTAGTTAACATAGATGCGATCAATATTAATAACGACGATGTATGGCTTTATAAACTAGACAGTCAAAATTTAGAATCTGAGTATTGGGCAAAAATTTCTGCTTTAGAAGGCAATAACACTATCTACAATAGTTTAAAGAAAAATATTAGAAATATTTACAGCGTTATTACTAAAGACAACGACACTGTTAGTTTAAACTTTAGCGATGGTACATTTGGAAATCTACCAAGAGGTACCTTTAGAGTATACTACAGACAAAGTGTTGGAATTTCTTACACAATAAATCCAAAAGATATTAGAAGTGTAACAATTGACATTCCTTATATTTCTAATTTAAATCAAGCAGAGACACTATCTGTAACTTTAAATTTACAAACAGCCGTTGCAAATTCTGCACCGACTGAATCTAATACTTCTATTAAATCTAATGCGCCTGCAACATACTATACACAAAATAGGATGATTACTGGCGAAGATTATAACATTAGTCCTCTTAGCGTTAATCAGCAAGTTGTAAAAGTAAAAGCAACAAACAGAACAAGTAGTGGAATTAGCAGATATTTTGATCTTGTTGATCCTACTGGAAAATATAGTAAAACTAATTTGTTTGGCGACGACGGTGCTCTTTATAGAGAAGAGTATACTAACAATTTTAGATTTACATATACAACTAGAACAGACATCGAAGCAATGATTTATAATCAGTTGTTAGATGTTATGAAGTCTAAACAGTTAAGAGATTACTATTATTCTAAGTTTAATAAAATTGAACTAACTACTCAGTTTGCATGGTATAGAAGAACAGTTGATACAAATCAATCTACAGGTTATATCGGAGGTACTGATTTAAACATCACATATAAAACTGGTTCATATACTAGTACCTTATTGCGATTACTAACACCGGGCGCCTTATTAAAATTTGAATCAACATTTGATGAAGTAGACGGAGTTAAAACATATACTCATTATTTTGATGCAAGCAATAATAATATATTAACACCAATACCGGCATCTGGAATTCCATTAAATGGAAAATTAATTTTATGGACAAAGGTTGTCAGTGTAGCCGGAGACGGCACAAACAACGGCACTGGCCTAATGACTGACGGAACAGGACCTGTTGTATTAAATGATATAATTCCTTCTACTTCAGTATTAACTCAAGTTATTCCTGCATGGAGAACTACACTAGATGAAAATACAATCTCCACAATGATAGATTTAGTATTTTCAAACAAACCGTTTGGTTTAAGATATGATATTGAAACTAGAACTTGGAAAATTGTGTTTGGCGTTAACTTGAATCTTGTTGACGATTTTAATGCAAGCTCAGCCGGCGACAATTCTAGTCAACAATTAGATTCTAGCTGGTTATTATTGTTTACAACTGACACGGAATTTTATACAGTAACATCTAGATTATTAAGATTTATTTTTGAAAGTGACAAACAAATTAGATTTTTCTTCGATGCTAGCGATAAAATTTATGATACTAGATCAAATACTGTAGTAAAAGATAAAATTAAAATTTTAAATATTAATACTCAGCCTGATAATACTATACCTTTTACCTATGATAGAGACTGGGAAATTACTGAAGAATTTAGAGGCCTTGACGGCTATGTTGACACTAAAAAAATTCAATTAACTTTTGCTGATTCTGATGATGATGGTGTAGTTGACAATCCAACTATATTTGACGAGGTAGTAAATTATTCTGTCAACGATACTAACAAATATATAGTTTTAGAATTGTATACTATAGAAACAGGTCAAGAAGATTATAGATGGATCGATAATTCAAATAACATTGTGACTATAACTGCAACTGAAGATGATGTAACAATTTCATCTTCAAATTACGGAAAATACTTTTATTTTATAGATACAGATACTGTAAAGAAATTAGAAACATCAGGTCAGTTTATTGTTAGTTTAGATTATAAAGTACTTCCAGGAAGAGATAATATAAAGTTTCAATATATCCATAATGCTGATTACGAAACTAGAATTGATCCAGGACTAACAAATTTAATTGATGTTTTTGTTTTAACTAAAGATTATGATAAAGGTTTTAGAGAATGGTTAGACGGCACAATTGCTGAAGAACCTCTTCCACCTAGCTCGGATTTCTTATACAATATGTTGTCTCCGGATCTTAATAAGATTAAAGCAATTAGTGATGAAATCATTTATCATCCAGTAAGATATAAAGTGTTGTTTGGAGAAAAATCTAGTATTGATGTACAAGCAATGTTTAAAGTTGTTAAAAATTCTGAAATTGTCATAAGTGATAATGATGTAAAATCTAAAGTACTATCTGCAATTAACGAGTTTTTTGCTCTAGAAAATTGGGATTTTGGCGGAGACTTTTATTTTACAGAATTAACCGCTTATGTAATGAATCGATTAGCGCCAAATATTGTTAGTTTTGTTATAGTACCTAAACAGGCATCTCTAACATTTGGTAGCTTATTTGAAATTAGAGCAGAGAAAGATCAGATTTTTATTAATGGTGCAACAGTTAACGATATAGAAATTATATCAGCAGTTACATCCAGTAAGATAAAGAGCTCAGGCGCAATAACAATTGCATCAACTACAACTTCGCAACAAAGAATTACAAGTTTAGGAAATAACTAATAATGGCAAAAGATAACGGTCTACCAATTTCAAATAGCGGTGAAAGAAAAACTGCTGACCTATTACCTCGATATTTTAGAACTGATGGTAATAAGAAATTTTTATCTGCAACATTAGATCAACTATTACAGCCGGGTAAAGCTAAAAAGATATCAGGTTATATAGGAAGAAGAAATGCAAAGTCTGTTAAAGCAGAAGATATTTTTATTTCTGCTACAGATGCTAATAGAGAAAACTATCAGCTTGAACCAGCAGCAGTTATAACTGACTTTTTAGGTAATGTTAATTTTTATAAAGATTATATTGATCATATTAATCATATTGGTGTTGCAGGTGGAAATACAGATAACCACGAAAGATTAAACAGACAAGAATTTTATTCTTGGAATCCGCATATCGATTGGGACAAGTTTGTTAACTTCCAGCAATACTATTGGTTGCCTTACGGTCCTGATCCGATTACAGTCTTAGGACAACAACAGGCAATCGAAAGTACGTATACTATTTCGATTGAAGATGAAGGAGATACTTATGCGTATCTATTCACTCCTGACGGTCTTACAAGAAATCCTACTATAACTTTATTTAGGGGACAAACTTATAATTTTGTAGTCGATGTGGGAAATAATCCTTTCAACATTAAAACTTTAAGATCTTCTGGAATACTAGATAGATATTCAGAAGGCATTACTAATAATGGTACTAAAAAAGGTGTAATTACATTTACAGTAGACAATAATTGCCCTGACGTACTGTTTTATGTCAGTGAGGCAGATGCCAATGTTGGTGGTGTAATACATGTTAAAGATATAACAGAAAACACATTTCTAGATGTGTTAACAGATGTTATTGGAAAGAAAACATATACAATGTCCAATGGCATTAACATGTCTAATGGAATGAAATTAAGGTTTGAAGGTAATGTTGTTCCTGAATTTTATCAAACCGGTTACTGGTATGTAGAAGGCGTAGGAACTGCAATTAAATTAGTTCCAGGATCTGATCTTGAAATAATTAGTAACTATTCTCAAGAGCAGTCACTTCTGTTTGACGATGAACCGTTTGATCAGTCCCCTTTTAGTACGCTAACATCTTTTCCAAAGAATAAAGACTATGTCGTTATTAATCGTTCTAGTCCAGACAGAAACCCTTGGTCAAGATACAATAGATGGTTCCATCAAGATGTTATTAATTTAACAGCTCAGGCACTCGGAGTTATTCCGGTATTAGATCAAACACAGCGAGCTGCAAGACCTATTATTGAATTTCAGTCAGGATTAAAATTATTTAATTTTGGTCATAAAGCAAAAAAAAATGTTGACCTTATTGATAACTTTACAACAGATGTTTTTAGTACAATAGAAGGATCTCTCGGATATAATATCGATGGAGTCGATTTATCTGACGGAATGAGAGTTTTGTTTACAGCAGATCAAGATAGATTTGTTAAAAATAAAATTTTTAATGTTAACTTTATTACAGTTACAGTTCCGGGAAGACAAATTAGTTTCAATGCTTCAACAGGTGTTGATGTAACTTCTGGCACTATTACATGCCCTGACCACGGATTAACAACTGGTAATCGAGTAACGTACATTAACAATACCAATGACAGCATACCTGAACTAATCAATAGACAAGTATATTATGTTTACGTAGTTGACAGTTCTAATATTAAACTCTTTACTGATAAGTTATTATCAGTTAAAGCACCTATTTTTTCTGCTGCTACCGGTGTTCATGTATTAGAAGTATTTTCCGGATTAAGGAGACAGATTAATCTTACAGAAGCAACCGACGCCGAACCGATTAATAATGAAACTCTATTAATCAAGCTAGGAAGTATAAATCAAGGATTAATGTATTGGTTTAACGGTTCTACTTGGATTAAAGGCCAAACTAAAACTTTAACAAATCAAACACCTTTCTTTGATATTTTTGATGTCGACGGTAATAGCTATTCAGATACAACCGTTTATGATGGATCTTCTTTTACAGGAACAAAAGTATTTTCTTATAAACTAGGAACTGGAAACGACGACACAGAGTTAAAATTTCCATTAACCTACAGAAATATAAACAACACCGGGGACATTGTATTTGATTTTAATTTAATAAATGATTCTTTTAATTATAAAAATCTTGCTGAAGTATTAACTAAAAAAACAGATATTGGATTTTTAAAAGTTGTTAAAGGGTTAGAAGAATTTTCCTATCAAAACGGATGGGTATTATCAGAATTATCTAATGTTCAACCTATTATAAGAACTTTCAAAGAAAGCGGATTAATTAACAATTTTCCTATAGATGTTTATGATTTTAAAGACGATCTTGAAGATTTAACTGTTAAAGTTTTTATAAATGGTAAAAGACAAAACAGATCTAGTTTCTCTATTTCTGAAGATAGTATTAGAAAAATTGTAGTTTTAAATTCTGATGTTACAACAACTGACGTTGTTACATTAAAATGCTATGCTTCTCAAAAGAAAAATAGTAATGGATATTATGAAATTCCTTTAAATCTTCAACACAATCCTTTAAACAACAATGTTGAATCTTTTACTCTTGGCGAAGTTATTGATCATGTTGATTCGATTGTTGAAAATTCTTTAGAATTTTCTGGAATATATCCAGGTAATACTAATTTAAGAGATATTGGAGATGTTTCTAAGTATGGTACAAGATTTGTACAGCATAGCGGTCCTTTAAACTTTAGCCTATATCATCTAGGTTCTAAGACTGCAAACATTTTAAAAGCATTAGAAAAAGCTAGAAGAGACTACGGTAAGTTCAAGAGAGCTTTTATTACTTTTGCAAATGAATCTGGAATTGATACAGATCCAAGACGCCACGTTGACTTTATTTTACAAGAATTATCTAAAGACAAAACAACAACACAATCTTATTATCTTTCCGACATGTTTGCTCATGCAGGAGGAAATCGATTAGAGTATACTGTTTTAGACTCTAGAATTAAAAAATATCCTTTAACTACACAATTTAATTTAGATGAATTATCTAATAGAGCTGTTAACATTTACTTAAATGAACAGCAACTAGTGCATGGTAGAGACTATGTGTTTGGAGATAATTTATTTTTTGAACTACTAGTAGATTTAACAGAAGGGGATACAATCGAAGCATTTGAATTTAGTTCTACCGATGGTTCATTCTGCCCCCCAACCCCTACAAAGCTAGGACTTTATCCTGCTTTTGAGCCAACAATATATGTTGACAATACATATCTAGAGCCTACTACAGTTATACAAGGTCACGACGGTAGTATAACTGTCGGATATAACGACTTTAGAGATGACCTAATTTTAGAATTAGAAAAAAGAATTTACAATAATATTAAAGTTAAGTACGATTCGTCAGTCTTTGATATTTGGGATTTTGTTCCAGGGTACAACAGAAAAACAGGATACTCAAAAGAAGAATTTGATACTATTTTAGGTCGATATTTCTTTGACTGGACTGTTAATATTTCTCAAGACTACACACAACAAAGCAATGAAACGTGGAGTAGATTAAACCCATTTACTTGGAATTACAGAGATAATTATACCCCTGATAATAACCCTACTCCGGCATTCTGGAGAGGTATCTATAGATGGACATTAGATACTGATCGCCCGCATACCCACCCTTGGGAATGTTTAGGATTTAGTATAAAACCAACTTGGTGGGATACCGTATACGGTCCTGCACCTTATACTAGCAACAATTATGTTTTATGGAATGACATTAAAAACGGATCTATTAGACAACCGGGTATTCCTGTACGCACAATAGATAAGTTTGCTAAACCTATTTTAGAATTTGGAAAACCTGTTGACGAAGACGGCAATTTATTAGACCCTTACAATGCTATGCAAGTTCAAGGAGTTATTAAAGAAACGTCCGAAGGCTATTATACATTTGGCGATGTTGGACCAGTTGAATCGGCATGGAGAAGAAGCCATTACTATCCTTTTGCGTTAATTCAAGCAGCATTGTTAATGCAGCCTAATAAAGTACTTGGTCTAGCGATAGATAGAAGTAGAATAATTAGAACATTAAATAACCAGTTGGTCTATTCTAAAACTGGATTAAGAACTAGACTTGAGGATCTTGTTATTCCGTCGACTGCACTAAGTTCTACTAGACAATTTACATCTGGTCTTATTAACTATGTAGTTGAATATCTTTCAAGTAGCACTAGTGTTTTAGTTGATCAATACCAGAGCGATCTAACGTTGCTTAAAAATAAAATTGGATCTAAACTTGGAGGATTTACAGGAAAAACAAAGTTTAGATTACTACTAGATAGTAAGAGTATCACTAGCTCAGGCGGAGTATTTGTACCTGAAGAAAACTATCAAATAGTTTCAAATGTATCTTCTCCTATAAAGAAAATTGTATACAGCGGTGTTGCTATTACAAAGTATGCCGACGGATATGAAGTTAGAGGATATAATGTTGATGATCCTTATTTTACATACTATCCTTGGAATTTAACAGGCCGAACAATCAATGTAGGCGGAATTTCGGAAAGTTATGTTACTTGGGAATCTGGAAAAAGATATATTGCAGGCAAACTTGTTAAAGCAAATAATCAATACTATAGAGTTAAGTTGTCCCATGTTAGCGCAGATCAATTTGATAGTTCTTATTTTACTCGACTTCCAGATTTGCCAGTTACTGGTGGACGAGATGTAGAGTTAAGAAAATCGTTTGATAGTAATATCAAACAAGTTGTAAGCTACGGCACAAAATTTAATACAATACAATCAGTTGTTGATTTCCTTTTAGGATATGAAGCATACCTAAAAGATGAAGGCTTTGTATTTGATGATTTTAATCCTAGTTTAAAAAATATAGACAATTGGGAATCAGCAGTTAAAGAATTTTTATTCTGGACTACTCAAAATTGGGCCGAAGGTTCAGTTATTTCTTTAAGCCCTGCTGCAAGCAGTTTAGTATTGAATACTGCTAACTCAGTAGTGGATAATATTGCAGATAATTTCTACGAATACAAAATTTTTAGAGTAGATGGTGAAAAATTAGATTATTCTTTTGCAAATAGTTTTAGAGACAACAACCAATACGTCTTGTCACCGTCTGGCACTACTCATGGCATCTATGGAGCTACGCTTCACCTAGTACAAAAAGAGCATGTATTGTTATTAGATAATGAGACACTGTTTAATGATATAATTTACGATCAAGAGCCAGGATATAGACAAGAAAGAATAAAAGTCATTGGCTATATTTCTTCAGACTGGAACGGAGGTTATAACATTCCTGGATTTATTTTTGATCAAGCAAAAATTCAAAACTGGGAACAGTGGGTAGATTATAATCTTGGCGATATTGTAAAGTACAAAGAGTTTTACTATTCTGCATCTAAATTTTTACCTGGCTCAGATGTATTCGAAGATAGTAATTGGATTAAGTTAGAAGATAAACCTACATCTAAATTATTACCTAACTGGGATTATAAGACTGCACAGTTTACTGATTTTTACAGTTTAGATAGCGATAACTTTGACGCCGGCCAACAAAAAATGGCACAGCATTTAATTGGTTATCAAAAGCGTCAGTATCTTGAAAATATTATTCAAGACGATGTAAGTCAGTATAAGTTTTATCAAGGTATGATTATTGAAAAAGGAACGCAGAATGTTTTCAACAAATTGTTTGATGTTCTCAGTGCCGATGATCAAGAAAGTCTAACGTTTAATGAAGAATGGGCTATTAGGGTAGGAAACTACGGCGCATCAGATGCGTTTAGCGAAATTGAGTTTAAACTAGACGAATCTCAATTTAAATTAACACCTCAACCGATCGAGTTAGTTAGCGAAATTGATCTTAAATTAGTTGATTTTGTATATCGACAGTTACCTTCTGATATCTATATAAAACCTAATAGTTATAACAATAATGTCTGGACAACTAGTGGGACTTCTGAATTTTTAAGATCAGCAGGATATGTTCGATATGATGATGTTGCTATTAATCTAGATAAATTAGAAGATATTGTGGGTAAAGATATTTCTAATTTTAAAGAAGGTGACATAGTATGGACAGCATTTGAAAATGCACCGTTATATTGGAATGTCTACAGGCTTACTTCTACAGATTTTAAAACATCTAACGTAACGTACTCTGGCGGAGTATTGATTATTGAATGTGATAGGATCCCTGAACTATCTGTGGGCAATATACTTGGAATTGAAAACGTTGATTCAATAAAGGGATTCTATGTTATTTCTGCAATCACAGGAAGACGTATCATCATTGAAACAACAATAACAGGCTGGCAAGATCCATTTATTGATATTGATAAAATTTTAACTTACAGATTTGTTACAGCAAGAACATCGTCTATTGATAATCTAAACGATATTTTAGTAAAAGATTTAATCTTATCTGAAAAAGTTTGGGTAGACAACGATGGAACAGGACATTATGCAGTATATTCTAATAGTTCTGTTTTTAGTGAAAAAACTGTAAACGCTATTCAAAAATCTAATAATACAAAATTTGGAACAGCCGTTTGCATATCTTCTTCTGGACAACGACTAGTTGTTGCAGATGGTAACAATACAGTTTTACTCTATTCAAAAGCTCCTTCTGCAATGACATGGACTCCTGCCGCTCAAATATTTGCAAGCGATGAAGTAAATTCATTAGTAGATTTAGAATTTGGAAAGACAGCCTCGTTTAGCCCAGACGATAAATTTATAGCAATCACAGCATTTTCAGATGTTATTCCTGACTACGAGTGGAGCGCAGAATCTGTATCAATGGGCGTTAGAAAAGTAGGTCATGTTGCAATATATGCAAAGTCAACTACTACAAGCGCAAGCTATGATCAAGTAGCATTAATTGAAAATCCTACAGACTATGAAAACTTTGGATTTAAAACTGCTATTGGAAAAACTACAACTGGAGATTATATCCTTGCAGTTTCTGCTCCTGGCCAGATGCCTTTGAATACAAATCCGGCAGATTCGTTAGCTCCGTACGGCGACACTGGGCCAGTAGCTGGTAGTGTATATTTTTACAAGTATGACGGAACTACCTGGTCTAGTTATGCAACACCTATTAGTATAGGCGTCGCCGGAGAAAGATTTGGTGATAGCATTTCTATTACCGATGATGCTACAACATTAATAGTATCTGCTCCTTATGCAGACAATGCAGGTGCTGCATACATTTTCAACTTGTCTAATGACGAATATGTACTAGAAAAAACTATAGATAAAACAACAAATCCAGAAATTATTCAAGATGATGATGCGTTTGGATCAAGCGTTTCTATCTCAAGAAATGGAACGTACCTAGCAGTCGGGTCTCCTATGGCTGACAATATGGAATTTAATTCTGGAAAAGTTTTAATTTTCTCTGGTGCTAACTTTGATCTGCAACAGGTAATTTACAGTAACGAAAAAGAAAAAGCTGAAAAATTTGGATTAACTGTTAATTTGATGAGCGACGATACGCTAGTTATTTTCTCAGCTAACGGTGATTTAGAGAAAACAACAACAGTTGACGTGTATAGCGAGTTATTGCCTAACGCTGTTGAATTGTTTGGAACTCAATATGTAAACGACACTAATTCTTTATTAAGTTCAGTATCTACAACATTTGATAATGGTTCGTTTAGAATCTTAGACAGAAGACTTGATTCTGGAAGAATTGATATCTATGATAGATATAATGAAAACTTCATATACGGAGAAAGTTTAACAGCATCTTTAGACAATTACACAAGTTACGATAATAGTTCTGAATATTTGTACGGCCATGCAATTACTGCATCCGCTCATAATATTATAGTCGGCGCACCTCTTCAGACAGTAGATTCCTATACTCGTCAAGGGGCAGTATATGCATATTCAAGATCTCCGTCTAAGAAATCTTGGACTCAGATTAGGAATGAAACTGAAAGACCAAATGTACACAACATTAAGAAGGCATACTTGTACAATAGAACTAAAAATGAACTTGTATCTTATCTTGATATAGTTGATCCTATTCAGGGAAAAATTCCAGGCATAGCCGATCAAGAAATCAGTTATAAAACATTCTTTGACCCTGCTGTGTATTCTGTAGGAACAGATGCAGTCAATGTAGATGAAGGAATGAATTGGACTAAAGCCCAGGTGGGTTCGTTGTGGTGGGACCTAACAAGAGCTAAATTTATAGAAAATCAATTGAGTGGAGGTAAAGGTGCATTTGTTGTTTACAGAACATCGTTGTGGAATACACTTTACGAAACTGCAAGTATTGATGTCTACGAATGGGTTGAAACAAAATATAAACCTTCTGAGTGGGACAGTTTATCTGGAACTGATAAAGGAGAAACATTAAACATCTCTGGAAAATCAAGATATGGGAATGATGTTTATAGCGTAAAGAAAAAGTATGATCCTGTTTCTCAAACCTTCCAGAATACTTACTATTATTGGGTTAAAAATCCAACAAATGTACCTAATGTGATCGGAAGGACGTTATCTGCTTTTAATATCTCTAAGTTAATTGCAAGCCCAGTGTCTGAAGGATATCCTTGTGTTGGACTAACTGGATCTAACAGTTTCTTGCTAGCAAACATTGAGCGTTTAATTAGCGGAACAGATTTTAATCTTGCAATTCAATACTGGAATGTTGACAGCGCTCACACTGAAATAAATGCACACAGTCAATGGAAAATCATCAGTGAACATCCAAACACTGTAATACCTTTAGAAATTGAAAAGAAATGGATACACAGTTTAACAGGAAAAGACGATAATGAACGAGTAGTTCCTGATATTAAATTGCCATTTAAACAACGATATGGAATCAATTTTAGACCTCGTCAAGGTATGTTTGTTAATCGAGTTGAGGCTCTAAAGCAATTTGTAGAAAGAGCCAACGCGGTCCTTGCTACAAAGTTAATAGTTGACGATTACGATTTATCTAAACTTCATACATTTGATCCATTACCTCCTGCAACATCAGGACAATGGGACGAAATAGTCGATACAGAATTAGAGTTACAGTTTATAGGTGTAGCATCTCTATCTACTGCTCGATTAACTCCGGTAATTGAAAATGGCAGGATCGTTGATGCAATAATTGTTAGTTCTGGATACGGATATGTAAATCCGCCATATGTTACTATTGCCGGAGTTGGTAGGAATGCAGTAATCAAAACTGTAATAGATTCTTCTGGTAGAGTAATCGGAGTTGATATTGTTAATAAAGGAGAAGGATACTTAGAGTCTACTGAGTTTATTGTAAGACCTTTTGCAGCATTAGTTAGAAATGATTCTAACACATTTGATAAGTGGAGCATTTATTACTGGAATTATTTCAACGATTTAAAGTGGACACGAGTAAAAGGTCAGTCATATGATGTAACTAAGTATTGGTCTTATATTGACTGGTATGATACAGGCTATAACCAATTTACAAAAATTGACTATGTAGTTGATAACACTTATCAGTTAACAACACTTGAGTCAATTGTTGGAGATATTGTTAAAGTTTTAAATGTAGGCACTGGTGGATGGCTTCTACTTGAAAAAATAAACAACTATACAACAATTGACTATACTTTAAATTACAAAGTAATAGGTAGAAATAACGGATCTATCAAGTTCTCATCTACCTTATACAACTACATATCTACAGGATATGATAGTGCTTTGCATGATTCGGCGTTATATGATAATCTAGCTGAAACAGAATTAAAAATAATTATTTCTGTAATTAAAGATAAAATATTTGTTGATGAATTACGTGTAGAATATTTAAAATTATTCTTTGCGTCTCTACGATATGTGCTTAATGAGCAAACATTTGTTGATTGGGTCTTTAAGACTAGTTTTGTAAAAGCTACTCACAATGTAGGAAGCCTAAAACAAAAAGTAAATTATAATAGTGATAACTTATCAAATTTTGAAGATTATGTAAAAGAAGTTAAGCCTTATAGAACACAAATAAGAGAATATGTTAGCCGTTATACTAGGTTAGATACTGCACAGTCTTCTGTTACAGATTTTGATTTACCTCCTATTATAACATCTAAATTTGAAATTAACCCTGTAAATGTAGTTTTAGATGAAAATGGAATAGTACAAACAACTAATACAGAAATTAATACATATCCTTGGAAGCACTGGCTAGATAACTTAGGATTTACAGTTCAGAGTATTGAAATTTCAGACCCTGGATCTGGTTATATTTCTAATCCAGTGGTTAGAATTGAAGGCGGATTTGGTTCGGGTGCAGCGGCTAAGGCATACATAGCCAACGGCAAAGTGAACAGAATACAATTAATCTCAGGTGGTACGGGCTATTTAAAATCACCTACTATTACTATCGATGGTGGCCTAGCAGTAGGCGGCACTCCTGCAAAAGCAGCAGTTAAGATTGAAAGTGAAGTAGTTCGTGCTAATAAGATTGCTATTAAATTTGATAGAATAACCAGTAATTATTTTGTTACAGAAATAACTGAAACTGAAACTTTTGTCGGAACTGGTTCAAAGTTGCAGTGGGAATTAAAATTTAGCCCTGATGCTAAGATTAATAATAGTAGTGTAACTGTTAATGGTGTTGATGTTTTAAGAAATGAATACACCCTAACTACAAAAACTTCGACAAGTAAAGGATTTACTAGTTATACTGGTCTATTAACTCTGTTAAATGCTCCAGCAGCCGGCGCGATAGTTGAAGTCACTTACAAGAAAAACTTTAATCACTTGTCTGCCGCTGATAGAATTAATTTTTATTATAATCCAGTAACCGGTCAGTACGGAAAAGACTTAGCTCAGCTAATGTCGGGTATAGACTTCGGCGGCGTTAACATTACTGGTTTAGGATTTGGAATTAGCGGAGGATGGGACAGTTTACCTTGGTTTAGTGATCAGTGGGATAGTTTTGATTCTACATTTGATGACTATATCGTAACCGCATCGCAAGATCAGTTTGAGTTTGATTTAATTTATGTGCCCGAAGTAGGAGAAATAATCAATGTCTATGTTAATAATATAAGAATTGATGATCCTTATTTTGATGAATACGACGGAGTAACTGTCCAACCTAATGGACGAAAAGTTGCACCAGCAGGTACATTTATGACAAGTATTGTAGGCGATGGCGTAACATTTACATATACGCTACCTGCAATAACAAATGCGTACGGAGAAACATTAACAATTAATGATGGCGATAAAGTAATATTTAGAAAAGAATCTAGTGAAGGAAGTTTTAATCCGTTACCGGGAGAATACGATACACAACTAAGTGGAGGAAATTTTGGTACAGGTGCATATTCAACTGCTACTGGTTTAGCACCTGATGATATTATTTTAGATGGAGAAGGATTTGTTACACCTACAACTAGTTATGCTCCTGAAGAAGTAGTTCCTGGACATATTACAGATACTCTGGCAATCAAAGTATTCCAGCTACCAACTTCCGGTTCTTCTAAAATATTGTACAACAACTACTTAGGAGATGGAGTAACTACAGATTTCTTGATAGGACAGATTCCTGGAAACTTTGCTTCTGTATTAGTAAAAGTTAACAACGTAATTTTAACGCAAGATGTTGATTATACAGTTAATTGGAGAGACAAATCTGTTACTTTAATATCTGCTCCGGCTAGTTTAGCAGTAGTTAACGTCATATCTTTTAGTATAGCTTCTAACAACTTACTAGATTCTAATTATTTTGTTGCTGACGGCACTACATTAGAATATGTAACTAATGCTCCTTTCTTACAAGAAGGCTTAGGGTCTATTGTTTTAGTTGATGGAGTAGCAACTAGCTATGTATTATTTAGAACTAATGAAAGTTATGATTCTCCTGAAAAAACAGGAATACGATTTGGTACTGCTCCCGAAGCAGGCGCAGTAATTAGCTATTTCTTAACTAGTGATGGTAATGCATCTGCGTCTATAGTTAAAACAGAATTAATTCCAGGGAATAATATATTACAAACGTTTAATCTTACCAACCAATACGGAAATTCTAATCCAATCGGCAGTAATGTTATTGTTATTCAAGATGGCAGAGTTTTAAAATCTAACTCTACTGAATATTTTACTTTAAGCAACAATGTTTTATCTTATGCATTGCTTAATTACAAAGCAATTCCGTTTGTTTCAGATCCTTTAGATTTCAAAGTATATATAGATGGAGAAGAGATTAGATACGGAGTAGATTATATATTTGATCAAGCTGTTATGTCAGTAGAATTAAAAGAATCTGTATATGTTGAAGGCGCAAGATTAGCAGTAGTTGACACTGCTAATGCCGATTATACTATAGATAACAATCAAATTACATTTAAGTTTGCTCCACCTGCTGCAAGTCGAACAGAAGTAATGTCATTCTTTAATCATAATGTTGTTGATATTGAAAGGACACAAGAGCTATTATTAAGAAACGGTAGTATTGTTACTGGATCTTACGACTTCTATCAGTATAAAAACTTAGCAGGATCTAGAATTAAACTCAGCAGGACCTGCGTAGCTGACGATTATGTCTGGGTCATTAAAAATAATAAAATGCTATCTCATAGTAGTGATTATTATTTAGATAGTGATTTAACAACTATCAAACTAAAAGATACTTTTGAGTTTACTGATATTTTTGATATTATCATTTTTAGCGATCAACATATTAATCATAGTTATGGTTATATGCAATTTAAAGATATGCTCAACCGTACTCACTACAAGAGAATTTCTAAAGCAAAGAGTACACGTCTTGCTAGAGACCTTAAGCAAAAAGATGCTGAAATTTATGTTCTAGATGGATCTGTATTAAGTGCACCTAATCCTGCGCTTAATATTCCAGGAATATTAGAAATAGACGGAGAACGTATTGAATATTTTGCTAAATCTGGTAATGTACTAAGTCAACTAAGAAGAGGTACACTAGGTACCGGTGTACCTGACGTGCATGTCTTTAGAACAAATGTACTTGATATAGGAACAACTGAAACTATTCCATACCAAGATAAAACTATAGTAGAAACAGCATATGCTCCACCGGGCGGCCTAACTACTGTTAGTTTAAATTATACACCAACTAAAGGCTATGTAAAAGACTCGGAATTTGATGTATATGATCCTACAGGAGTAGCATCGTGGTTTACAAAATATGGTTATACTTTTAGAGGAGAATTTGTATTTGGCACACAGTACTATGTAAATGAAATTGTTGAATACAGCGGAGCCTACTATAAAAATATTGCCTCAACTGCTACTTCTGATCCAACTAATATTGATTACTGGCAAGAATATACACAAGATATTCCTGCAGGTTACGGAGTTTCTAACGAGCTAGATGTGTTTGTTGGAGGAATTAGGCTTAAGAAAAATCCATTTACTTTGTATAAAGAGTCAAATGGATATCCTTACAGTCCAGAAGGAGATATAACATTATCCCCGGAGTTTAGTGTAGATGGAACATCTAACAGTGTTAATATTACTACCAGTGTAGATGAAAATACTAAAGTGCTAGTAGTTAAGAAGGTAGGTAAGCTATGGTACCCTCTTGATACAAATATGTCAACTGTTGATAATAATATTGTTAATTTTATTAAAAATACAGAGGCGATATTCTCGCAATATTTGGTTGATAAATATCAATATGTGTTAGCAGATGATACTGGAACTACATTGACAACCGATGACAACGAACCACTGGAGCTTGATTAAAAATGGCACGAATTTCTGATTTACAAACTATAACAACACCTGCAGATAATAATGTTATTCCGGTGAGCGATGGACAAGTTACTAAAATAGTATCTATTGCAAATTTAAAGGCGTCATTTAATAGGCAAGCATCAACTACTTCTCTAGGGTCTGTTAAAGTTGGTTCTGGCCTAACTATAAGCGATACTGGAGTTCTTTCTGTTCGTAATTATAGCAGTTACATTTTACCTCCTGCAACTAGTGAAGTGTTAGGAGGTATTAGGGTAGGAGCCGGCCTAACTATTAGTGATACTAGTGTTCTTAGTGTAGATTATGAATTACCTGTTGCAACTTCTACAGTACGTGGAGGTGTAAAAGTTGGCTCTGGCATAAATGTTACAGAAGACGGTGTAATTTCTACATCGACTTCAAATATTGCAGGAGGGGACTTAGGAGATATTCCTTATCAGTTAACTGCAAATCAAACAACATTATTAGCTGGAAATATCACAACAGTTAAAAAGTTTTTAGCACAAACTGGTACAGGAACAGTTTCCAGGGCTCCAGTCTGGTCATCATTAGTTGCAAACGATGTTGGATTAGGTAACGTTACAAATGAATCAAAGTTAACGATGTTTGATAATCCAACTTTTACAGGAACCGTAACAGCTACATCTATAACATCCGGCAGTAATTCTACAAGAGGGGATATTGTAGGAAATTGGTATATTGACGGGCAACTAAGAGCAACGTTTGCCGATCTTGCAGAAAAGTATTCAAGCGATGCAGAATATGCTCCGGGTACAGTTGTTATTTTTGGCGGATCTAATGAAATTACAGTTACTGAAAAATATGCAGATACTAGAGTTGCTGGTGCAATTTCTACAAATCCAGCGTATGTAATGAATGAAGGTTCTTCTGGGTTAATAGTTGCACTTAGAGGAAGAATTCCTGTAAACGTAGTAGGACCAATTAAGAAAGGAGATTTGTTAGTTACTAGCAATATTCCAGGGTTCGCGCAAGCAGCTATTGCAAATTACAGTGCAAACGCAGTATTTGCTAAGAGTTTAGAAGACAAATTAAACGACGGCCCAGGCACTGTCGAAGCAGTTGTACTATAATCTACGCACTTAATAAGTTTAGGTAAATATAAAAAAGAGATTAACTATGCAAGGTAAAGACTTATCCGGAATTCACATTGAAGGGCATATAAAAATTTGGTATCCTGAAACAGGAGAAGTTGCCGTCAACAAACGAAATGCAATTCATTATGAAAATATGAGTATTGCATTAGCAGAAAGCATTGCTAATGCAGGACAAGGATTTATATATCAAATGGCATTCGGTAATGGTGGTACAACAATTGATCCTACAGGGATTATTACTTACTTAACTCCTAACAGTACCGGTACTAATGCTAGTTTATATAATGAAACTTTTTCTAAAGTAGTAGATGATAGATCGTCTATCAACATTGATCCTATTAGAAATAAAATTGAAACTAGGCACGTAACAGGAACAAATTATACAGATGTGTTTGTTACATGTCTATTAGATTACGGCGAGCCTAATAATCAAGATGCATTTGATAATTCTACAAGTACAAATGCAGAATTTATTTTTGATGAATTAGGATTAAAGTCTTACAGTCCTACCGGAGATAGCAGACTGTTAACTCATGTTATTTTTCATCCAGTACAAAAAAGTTTAAATCGTTTAATTCAAATTGACTATACTGTACGTATTCAAAGTTTAACTGGTTTGAGTGAGGTAGCGTAATGTCATATACTATTAATAAAACAGATACGCTAAACAACGGGTCAGTTGTTGTTGAAGATGGAACAGTTAATAACGAAACAAGTTTAAAGTTTGTCGGTAAAAATTCTCCAAACTATGCAGTTCCTATTGCAGAAAATTTTCTTCATTTATTAGAAAATTTTGCAAGCGACGGTGTAGAACCGACAAATCCTATCATAGGACAAGTTTGGTATGACACTAGTATTACTCTAGGCTCGCCTCAACTTAAAGTATATGACGGAACTAAGTGGGTAGCATCGGGAAACATTACAAAGAAAACAGTTCAACCAACTACAGCAACAATTGGAGACCTTTGGGTAGATACTGCTAATCAGCAATTATATCTATGGTCAGGGTCTAGTTGGATTTTAGTAGGTCCTGAGTTTAGCGAAGGTGTGCAGTCTGGACCAAAAGTCGAATCAATTTTTGATACATTAAACATTTCTCACACTATTATTAGTTTTATTGTAGCCGGTGAAACTATTATTATCATTAGTAAAGATTCATTTATTCCTAAATTAACAATAGACGGTTTTGTTGAAATTAAACAGGGAATAAACATATCAAGTAAAGATTTTGATCTAGACGGAACGCTTAACAACAGACTTTGGGGAACAGCTGATAGGGCAACCAAATTGGTAGTTTCTGGATACCCTGAAGGATTAGATGCTAATAACTTTTTAAGAAGTGATGTAACTAGCACAACAAATTATCCATTAATTATTAGAAATAACGGTGGAATAACTTTAGGTGCAGACCTTAATAGTTCTATAACAAATAACAGTAGTGGAAACACTATAATTTATAATAGAAATGAAGGATCTACAGTATATGTTAGAATAAACAATGCTGGTACTGACAACGATGTTCTAACAATTAAACCTGAAGCATTAGGTATTAATAACACAAATCCATTAGCAGCATTAGATGTAAGCGGCACGGTTAAAGTTAGTGGAAACACAACAATTACTTCCACATCTGATTCTAGCGCACTAGGCACTGGAAGTTTAGTAACTGCCGGCGGCGCAAGTGTGGCAAAGACTTTAAGGGTAGGCACCGGAGCAAATGTTACAGGAACAATAACTTCAAATAACATTCTTCCTTCTACTAATAATGCCTATGATATAGGAAGTGAGTCTTTTAGATATAAAACTATCTTTGCTAACACAGTAGGTAATTTAGACGGAAGCACCATATTTAGAGGTGAATTTACCGGCGCATTTAATGGCTCTGTTACAGGAACCGCAACAAGATTAACAAGTCCTACACTGTTCAGTCTTACCGGTGATGTAACTAGCAATACAATTAGCTTTAACGGTCAACAGGTAGGGGGTGTTGCAGTTTTTAATACATCGATAAGTCCTGATTTAATTGATTCAAAAGATGAAACTCTAGAAACTAGCGGTCCTGATCTATTTTTAATTCATAGACCGGGTGTAGGCTTAAAGAAAGTAACTAAGACAACGGTACTATCTAATGTTGCTACAATTCCTGCAGGTACTATACTTCCTTTTGCTGGTGCTACTCCTCCAAATGGATATTTACTATGCGACGGCGCAGAAGTATTAATTAGTTCTTACCCTGAGTTATATGCAGTTATTGGAACTACTTATAACGGAGCATATAGTTTAATTGGACTTGCTACATTTAGAATTCCAGATTTAAGAGGAAGGTTCCCGTTAGGTGCAGATAATATGAATAACGGTATTGCTGTACCATTGGCTCCTACCGGTGCAACAGCCGGAACAACTACAATCGATGCTAACGGAAATCCAAGTTCAACTGCAAACAGAGTAACAGCAATTACTGCTGATGAAGTTGGTTTAGGATCGGGTGTTGAAGAACAACAAATTCTAACAAAGAATTTACCTCAACATACACATAATCTAGAAGGCGAAAATGGAACTCAATTTTTTGCAGTTCATGACGATATTAACGGATCGACAGGTGTTACAGATGCAGATGCAATTGCTAAAACTGCACAGTTAGCTCCAGGATTTAGTAAAGTATTAAGCACAGCAGGTAATGTTGAATCTGTTGAGATTGATGTGCCTTTAAATGTAATGAATCCTCATCTAACACTTAATTACATAATTTTTACAGGTAGGTTTGCGTAATGACATATAAGATTAACAAAACAGACGGTTCTTTACTAGCCGAAGTTGTAGACAGTGCCATTGATCAAACAACTACTGACATTACACTTATAGGAAAAAATGTTTCCGGTTACGGAGAAATTATTAATGAAAATTTTGTAAAAATTCTAGAAAATTTTGCAAATACTTCTTCTCCTAACAATCCTATCACAGGTCAATTATGGTTTGATACTGCACAAAATAGATTAAAAGTATATGACGGCAACGGGTTTAGGATCGGTAGTGGTCCGATAGTGACTGGAACAGCTCCTACAAATTTGGTACAGGGAGATATCTGGATTGATAGTGTAGAAAATCAGCTGCATTTCTTTGACGGAACTGATCTTCAACTAGCTGGCCCTGTTTACAAAGATAGTCAAGGATTATCGGGTTTTACAGTTGAATCTATCTATGATAGTAATAATGCATTAAGACACTTAGTATATCTATGGGCTTCTGCAACACTAATAGGTATTTTTAGCAAGTATACTTTTAATTTTGAACCTAGAGAAACAATTCCCGGGTTTTCAGGAACAATTAAACCTGGTTTTAATGCAGGTACATTAACAGGAATGAAATTTAATGTAACTGCTAGTGCAGCTGATTCGTTATTAGATAATTCAGGAAATGCATATACTGTAGATAATTTTTTAAACACTACAAATTCTTTAATTACAGCCAATGGAACATTATCACTAACTGGAGACACCGCAGCTACGCCTAGCAAACTACTGTTACTAGGCGGATCAGTAGAGATGCACGTTAGTTCGTCACAATTTAAAATTGAATCGATAAACTCTAGTATTACTAACTTTGCAATCCGTGTTAAAAACGGTAGTGGAACCAAAGATGCTATTACAATTAATGCGCAAACTGAAAAAGTAGGTATCTTTGACACTAGTCCTGATTATACATTAGACGTGGCAGGTAGTGTCAGGGCACAATATCAGCTTATATTGCCTTCTTATACAACAGCAGATAGAGATGCAAAAACTTCTATTAACGGTGAAGTAATTTATAATACAGATACATCTACAGTTCAGGCATACGCTGGCAGCACTTGGGTAGACTTGCACTAATGCGAGATTAGATAGGAACGGATTTTAACTAAATACAATAAGTTAAGGGGTAGAGCTAAATGCCATACAGTATTGATAGATATAGCGGCGGAACACCGATAGTAGTCGAAGACGGTACTATTGATAGTACGTTTGACATTAAATTAATCGGTAAAAATTATGCCGGCTATGGGGAAATTCAAAACGAGAATTTCGTTCACTTGCTTGAAAATTTTGCAGGAAGTAATGCTCCGCCTAGAAAAATTAGTGGTCAAATTTGGTTTGACACAGATGCAAAAAAATTAAAATTTTACGACGGTACACAGTGGAAAACGACCGGCGGAGCAGAAATAGGTGCAGATGCCCCAGCAGGACTAAGTACTGGAGATTTTTGGTTTGACGACACAAACAAACAATTATGGGCTTGGGATGGAACTGAATTTGTCCTAATAGGCCCGCAATCTGCTCCGGGATTAGGTACTACTCAAATGTTATCAGAGTCTGTACTAGATACGTTAGGTGCGTCACATGCTATTATAAAAGCAATTATCGACGACTCGGTAATTTATGTTATTTCTGCAGATGAATTTACTTTAGATAGCGGTGTTAATCCTATTGTAGGCTATACAACTATCAAGAAAGGTATTACGGTAATAAACACTGGAACAACTGGTGTAACCACAACAGATCACAGAGTATGGGGAAGTGCAAGCCATGCTACTAAATCAAGTCAACTAGATATTGACGGATCATATAGAACTGGAACAACCGCAGCAACTGCCTCGACTGTAGCTGCAAGAGATGGTTCTGGGGATATCTATGCAAATGTATTTCAAGGTGTTGCTTCAAGTGCAAAGTACGCTGACTTGGCAGAAAAATATCTAGCAGATGCAGAATATGAAGTTGGAACAGTTATGGTAGTAGGCGGTGAAAAAGAAATTACAGCAAGTTCGTGGGGAAAACGTGCAATTGGCGTAGTTTCTGGTAGTCCTGCTTATCTAATGAATAAAGATTTAGAAGGCGGCACCGCCGTTGCTCTAAAAGGAAGAGTTCCAGTTAAAGTAGTCGGTGCTGTTAGAAAAGGTGATAATTTAATCGCAGCTAATAATGGTTGCGCATCGTCAGCAGTCCACCATTCTAGTGAAGTATTTGCTATTGCGTTAGAAAGTAGTAACGATACTGGAATAAAAGTAGTAGAAGCAATAGTATTATAAGGATATGTCATGGCAGCTGGTGTAGGATCAATAATTCAAAGTACTGATTACAATTCTATCAGAACAACCGTTGATAGCGTAATGGGTCAAAATTCTAGCGGATATGGTCAATCTTTATCGTCATCTAATGTAAGTGTAGGTAATCAAATCACTGCAATTCAGTGGCTTAATTTAAGAACTGATATGGTTAAAGCAAGACAGCATCAAATTGGTTCTGCTGTTGGAACAACCTCATCTACTGATGGAAGAAACTTACTAGTACCTGCATCTGGCTCTGTTATTACAGAAGAATTTAGAAATCAATATGCTACTTTTGCATCTACTATTTTTACAAATAGATATTCAGTAGATACAGATGGAGTAGGAGGACAACTTGCAGATGAGACTATTGCTACTGGAACAAGATCAACGGCATGGAACGGTACCCTAACACATACTGTTACTATAACAGGATCAACTAGCGGCAATGGATCAGTTGAAAATTTAAAATATTTTTTCAATGCTGGCGGCAAGTTTAGAGTATCTGCTACTATTACAACTGGTACATCTAAAAATAATGCATGGGATTTAATGTTTGATCAAGTAGGGGAGTTTGTAATGGATTACACTCAAACTACGTATACAGGATCATCGGCAATTGGTTCTTCTATAGGATTTAACGATCTTACTACTAGTAATCAACTAATTGCTCAAAAAAATGCACCGTCTGGATCGTATGCAGAAAACAGATGGTATGTATATGCTAGAAAAAGTGCAGATGCTACTCAGGTAATCTTTACAATAGAGTATCGAGATAATGATGCCGGAGATCCAAACTTTGACGAAAACGTAGAACCTACCCTAAATAGCTACGTTAAAATATATAGACCAGCTGGATCTAATGTTTCTGTTGCTACGCCAACAGCGACTCAAACGCTTATCTAACCAATACTGATACCTTCAGACCTCTTGACAAGATAACTACTACTATTATATAGTATAGTATCTATGGAGGTCTAAATGGACGAGCGTCTGGAAAAAGCATTCCAAACAGCCAATTTTATGGCTAGCCTAAGCAACCTTAGACGAGTTGCATTAGAAGAATTAAATCAACACCTTATCTACTATTTTCAAGGATCGAGTTTTACAGTTACTCGTGAGTTAATAGTATTTGTTCATACCTTAACAGAGTTAGGTATCGAAGAATACATCATTTTAGATGATAATAATATTCCTGCAAATGTAACTGACTTAAAAGATTTTTTAACAAAAATTCTAAGCCTTTATACAGAAGCTACTCGAGAATACTATAAAAAATATAGTGATATAAAAACGCAGCGACGAGTCGAAGGACTAATTGCGCTATGAGTCGAGGTGTTTTAATTTTTGCTCAAAATAATTCAGAAATTGATTATGCAAAAATTTCTCTGTTTGCAGCTAAAAGAGCGACAGATTACTTAAATGTCCCCGTAACATTAGTTACAGATAGCAAAGATTGGTTATTACAAAGCCAACCTTCTGCATCGGAAGTATTTGATAATATTGTTGAAGTTTACGAAGACAGTAATCAGACCAAGAAGTTTTACGATGGCACAATGACATCTAAGACATTAGTATGGAAAAATCTTAATCGATCTAGTTGTTATGAGTTGTCTCCGTACGACGAGACCTTAGTTATAGATTCAGATTTTATTTTGAGCAGTAATACATTATCTAATATTTGGAATAATGAGAGAGACTTCTTAATTTATAAAAAAAGTTTTGATATTGCACAATGGAGAGATGACAGTAGTTTTCAATATATAAATCAGTTGTCTATTCCTTTTTACTGGGCTACAGCTTTTTATTTTAAAAAGTCAAACATTAACAAACAGTTTTTTGTTCTTATAGAATATATAAAACAAAATTGGAGCTATTATAGAGCATTATACAATATAGATTCGACTGTTTTTAGAAATGACTTTGCCTTTAGTATTGCAATTAATTTAATGGGTGAAGATTTTGCAGGTGCACTGCCTGGCAAAATGAATTACTCTCTTGATAGAGACGTCCTGGTTAAAATATCCGATAATTCATTTCAATTTTTAGTTGAAAAGAAAAATTATTTTGGAGAATATATTGCTACTAAGACAAGTGGTTTAGATGTTCATATTATGAATAAGTACAGCCTAACTAGATGTATTGACGGAGTAGCATTATGACTAAAGGATTTTTAATCCTAGCACAGAACAGTGATGTCAACTATATTCGTCAGGCGTATGCATTAGCACTAAGCATTAAAAGCACTCAGCCTACTTATAATAGTGTAAGTCTTGTAACTGACGATATTGTACCAAAAGAATACAAGCACGCTTTTCACAATATAATTCCTATACCATTTGGTGATCATGCTAAAGGTTCTACATGGAAAATTGAGAATAGATGGAAACTTTATCACGCAACTCCCTATGAAGAAACAATTGTTCTCGATGCAGACATGTTAGTATTAGAAAATATTGAACACCTATGGAAATTTGTAGGTTCTAGAGATTTAGTTTTTTCGACAAGTGTTAAAGACTACAAAGGCAGAGTAATCGAAGATACTACATACAGAAAGGTCTTTGTTGAGAATGATTTACCGAATTTATATTCGGGTATGTACTACTTTAAAAAGTCAGACATTGCTTTAGAATTTTTTAAATTAGTAGAATTTATATCCTATAACTGGCAAAGAATTTATTACGATATAACACCTAAAAATATGCAAAAGTTTTTTAGTATGGATGTAACTTTTGCTATAGCTGCAAAAATTTTAGGGTTAGATAATGTTTTAATCAATAAAAATTTTCCATTCACCTTTGTTCATATGAAACCAGCTTTGCAAGGATGGGAACCAGTTCCTTCTTCAATCCTAAGTAATTGCTTAATTCATTTTAATAATGACAAAGAATTGTTTGTTAATAATTTTAAACAATCAGGTGTTTTCCATTATGTAGAAAATGAGTTTCTTACGGATCAAATTTTAGAGAAATTAGATGTATAATCCAGAAGAAGATATCGTTCCTTTAGAATTAATTGAGCAAGCTCTTGCAATTAGCAATATTGTTTCTATATACAAAGTTTATTTTAACAACGAAACAGGAGAAATACTTGCAATAACCAACGAAGAAAATTCTAATTATTCTACGTTTATTGAAGTTGAGTACGAGCTTGTAAAAGATTTTTTAACAGGAAAAAAACAAAGTACAAAATATAAAGTATCTTTTGTAGATCAGTCTACGCCTACAATAGTTTTAAAATCTTCATCGGATACTAATTTTGTAATAATTGAAAAAGTGAATACAGTAGATCATTGGAGATCTATGTTTACTATTGAAAACTACCCATTGTTAAAAAAATGGGCATTTACACTACGACCTGATCAAAGAACAGTTTTAAAAAACTACAACTTAAACACAGTATTTGAAGTTTATGTTGTTGATTCGACTAATCATAATTTTTTGTTCAGAACTATCAAAATATTTTTAAAAGATGTTATTGATAATGATCGATATTTTATCGATCATTCTAACGGTATAGAAGCTGATATAAACCGTATTGATGTATTTGTTAAGAAGTTTTTTGATACAACTGGATATCAAGTATTATATGACACAAACAGTTAAAATTTTAGATTATGACATCATTTATCTAAGTTACGATGAGCCTAATGCAGAAAAAAATTATGCAGACTTGTTGACAAAAGTGCCTTGGGCTAAACGTGTTCACGGAGTTAAAGGAAGCGACGCTGCCCATAAAGCCTGTGCAAATTTAAGTGAAACGGATCGTTTTGTTACAGTTGACGGAGATAATATTGTTAGGGAAGAGTTTCTCAACCAAGAAGTAAACTTTGACGAGCACAAAGATCTAAGCAAGTGTGTTATTAGTTGGGCAGGATATAATGTTGTTAACGGACTTATGTACGGTAACGGTGGCCTTAAACTATGGCCAAAAGAATATGTTCTCAATATGCGTACTCATGAAAACGCACCCGCCGACGACCCTAATGCGCAAGTTGATTTTTGTTGGGATGCCGAGTACATACAAATGAATGCCTGTTATAGCGATGTGTATAATAATGCAACACCTTTTCAAGCATGGCGTGCAGGATTTCGTGAAGGTGTAAAGATGTCACTTGACCGCGGAGTTAAAACAGCTAACAAAGAATTTAAACGCGAAATACATTGGAAGAATCTACAACGTTTATTAGTTTGGCTTAATGTAGGTCGAGATGTTCCTAACGGAGACTGGGCTATAATGGGGGCCCGTGAAGGCTGCTATATGACTAACTGTACTGATTGGGATTATGTTAATGTTCGAGATTTTGACTGGTTGGGTAATTACTGGCAACAACAAGGACACGGACCTGCAACTGATTTAAAGTATAGAACTGAGTGGTTAGGAAAAGAATTAAAAAACGCACTTGACCTTGAAGTTGCAGATTTAGATGCCGCCGCTAGTAAATTTTTTAAAGCTGTTCATTTACAACAATATAGAGCAGGATACGGATTTTTGGATAAAGAATGAATAAAGACATTGTATTTTATTTTACAAAAAAAACAGATAATATCGATTTACTAATAGACGAATTAAAAGTTAAGTATCCACATGCTAGTTTTAAGAATATTACATCAAGTTCTATAGAAGAATTAATTAAGTTTAAATCATCTACATCTTTAACTGACTGGTCTTGGATTATTAATATTGAAACTATAGGCTGGGAAACAATAATCGACTATAATTTAGAAGATTGGGATAATAGATATGTGCATGAATTTACTAATAAATCTGCTAGCGTGTACTTAGTACCCAAGGGATTAGTTGTCAATAATGCGATTGAGTTTAAAGTAATTTATAAAGATTTTATTAAGGATTCTTCTTATAATGTATTCTTTCTTTCTTATGACGAAAATAATTTTAATAAAAATTTACGTCAAATTAAAGAAAAGAGATCTGATGTTAAAATTGTACATGGGGTTAAGGGAATTTTTAACGCACACTTAGCGGCAGCTAAACAATCAACAACAGACTTTTTCTGGGTAGTAGACGCTGATGCTACTATTATAGATGCCTTTGATTTTAATTATAAAGTTCCGGAGTGGGACTTTGATGTTATTCATATTTGGAAAAGTATAAATCCAATTAATTTTTTAGAGTACGGCCACGGTGGCGTAAAACTAATACCGAAGCATCTATTGCTAAATGCTGACATTGAAACCGCAGTAGATGTTACAACAAGTATAGGTGCAAAAATTAAAATTATGGATGAAATTTCTAACATTAATAATTTTGCAACTAGTCCTTTAACTGCATGGCGTAGCGCCTTTAGAGAATGTGTTAAATTGTCATCCGGCGTTATAGCTAGACAACACCAAGAAGAAACTATTTCTAGATTAAATATATGGTGTAATAAAGGCGGCACTCGGCCGTTAGGCGAATATGTTAAAGGTGGTGCAAGTGCAGGCAGGTGGTACGGTGAAACCTATAAAGGCAATAAAGAAATGCTAGCCCGGATCAATGATTATGATTGGCTAGCATCAGAGTTTGAATCACATATTAAAATGTTTCCACCGGAAACATTTAAAGATTAAGTAGATAAAGCCTCTACCATAGGGAATACTTTAGCAATTACACTTGCACATGCTCTTGCAACTTCTTGGTGTTCCTTTTGTGTACCATTAGCTGACCGTAGCTCAATAAAGTGTACCCAGCTTCGTAAGGTACCGTTCATATATAAACGACTTTCCATAAGCCCTTCTGGTAATACAGCACGAGCTTGTTCTTTTGCAATACCGTTTTCGATAGCCCATGAATATGCTTCTTTAACAGCATCGATTACAGCATTTTGAATCATAGTCCATTCTTCTTGTAGTCCCGGGTCATCTACTTCAATGCTGTTTTGTCTGTTTTTAGTATCTTGTAGACGAGCTTCACGAATAACAAAGTTGAGATCTTTTGTTGGATCAGCATATCGTTGACTAAACTCTTGGAAGCTAAAACTACGATGACGTAGGATTTGTCTTGCAATATCTCTAGTAGTTGTAATTTCAATACAAGCACTAACCATTTCTAACGGACTCCAGTGCTGGTGCTTGATGAGGTACTTGATAAGTTTTTCTGATGTTTCGGTATTAAATTGATTGCTAGGATTACTAACCCTTGCACAATATGCAATAAGTTCCTGAGCGTCTGCAATCCCCATGTCAGAGAATTCTTTTGTAGGTTGTGAGTAAGATAAGAGTTTTACGTTCATTTTAGCTTTCTATTTTTTAAAAATTTACCTGTGTGTTTAATAACATCTTTTTTAACTCGCTCTGTATCGAGTTTAAAATCAACATTTTCAATTTCGGATTCGTAAGAAGATAGCATCTCTTTTAAATGTTCTTCAAAAGAATCCCAATCTTTTTTAGCCTGCTTGTTACTGACTTTGATTTCCCAAATTTTTTTATTTTTAAATGTAACAGTTATCGAATTTAAATATTGGAGGGGAACTACATTAAGTGTAATTTCCCCAAATACTTCAGGCCAATGTTCGACTACATCTTTGGGAAATATTTTTCCTCTATTCACTCTTTAACAGTTTGTTTCTTTTTTGTAGGAGCTAATTCTTCAGCTAGACGTCTAAAGTTTGCTGCTTCCTTTGCCAGTTTATCTGCTTTGCTCCTGTATTCTTTTGCTTGGGCTTCGGGAGTTAGATTTAGCGTTGCAGTTTCTTCGACTTGGTTAACACTAGTGCTTGTAGTTTTAGAAATATCTTCGATCTTAGAACCTTTATTAATATTTTCTAAATCTGTTTCCTTTGCAAGCTCTTGAACTTCTACTGCTTCTTTATCTGGTCTAATTGCTAAATCCTGTACGCTTACTCCGCGTTGTTGAGCAATAATTTGATTAAGCTCTGCAAGATTAATACTAGTTTGAGTGTTTGGAACCATTTCAACTAAGTCGGTAGGGACCTTAGTTAACATTCCCTTAGCATGTAAACTAGGTAGCATAGTACTACCGTCGGAGAACATAGCTCTTGCAAGCACTTCACTGAATTCATTTGAACTTTGTGCCGCAGGCGATTCGACTAGTTTAATTAGTTGGTCGTGATAGTCTGGATTGAGGCTTTCTGTTTGAATTACCAAACAATTAAATGCGTCATTTGGTAGAGTTCTAAAAGCAACAAGGCATCTTCTACCTGTTGATGCTATCCTACCTACATGTTTTAAATTTTCCATATTAAGCTCCTTGCTTAGGTTGTTTTGCAATTGTTTCTAGAAAAGCTGCCAACTTATTATAAGTTTGACCTACAAGGACCATTTCGCCTGGTTTAAATGCACCTCGACTGCTAGCAACGTCGATAATCATCTTCATTGCACCTAAATCACTAATTGTTAATTCTGTAGAATCTTGAGACTGAGCTTGTTCTGTTGTTTGACTTTCGTCGGTCATACGAACTCCTTATATACAAAGTATGTATATTAGTTATCTATTAGGAGAGATGGGGGCAGGCAAGTTTGAAGAAGCTAAGTTCTTTTTCTTGCTCAAATCCTATTTTTGTTACAAAGACTATAGTATTATCAACTATATCTACACCTTGTCCTATGTAGTACCTACTATTAAGATTGCTGTAAATCCAACTGTCTAGTAGTTTACAATATGTAGGGGAATATCTAGGTAAGCTAGTGTAATAAAAATGTTTGGCTGGAAAATTTACTTTTCTAAGACCTAAAGCATTTAATTGATTAACTTTACCGTTTTTAAGAGCCATTATTTGTAACCTATAATCATGTATCTTGTAAAAGATCCGTTTTCAAACACGAACGTTTTTGTTCCTTCAAATAAAATATTTGATAATGGATGCATTTCTTTGAAGTGATTTAAACTATCAGGTTTATTCACATGATCTTCTATGTCTAAATCATTTCCTTGAAGGACAACTAGCATGTTACCAGGTATATTTTTATACCATTGGTTAGATGTAAAATGCTCAGTTGAAGTGTTTATTACGCAGTTTGTTCCGTCTGTATATGCAAGAATGTTAGCATCTTTAGGATATGCTCTAAATGACCATTCTTTACATTCCCATGCGTTATTAATAACATTTGCCGTAGAACACGCACTCGTATCAATATCGTAACTTCTACACCAATCTACTTTTATATTATTTCGAACTTTAATTATAAAATGAAATAGCCCGTACCAGCCACCTAGAATACTAATTCTAAGCAAATCGGTATGAGCTACTTTTTCTAATTCTTCAACAGCCCAAATTTTACTTTCTATTTGACCTGCTGAAAATGCATCACTATCAATTTTTAAATTCATAGTAAGCGTGAGCACCAAACGGCGGAACAATAGTGTTGTTACCGTGGATCACAAAGAATGTATCACAGTAGTTTTCATCACCCCAACTACCAAAAGGATAACCGTCAGTGAACATAATAAACTTCTTAGGTTGGATGTCATGCTCTTTCATGTAATCCCAGTTAGCCATAAACTCAGTGCCACCGCCGCCCATTACTTCGTATTCCATGATGTCAGCACCGTAGCCATCAAAGTCTTGTTCGTTATAGACCTTAGTGTCAAAGCACCACAATTTAATCTTGTACTCTTTGTACTCGTCCATAATGCCTTTAACTTCGCTGATAAAGTCTTTGGCTTGATCGTCGCCGATAGAACCACTCATGTCAATTGCTACGCAAATGTCAATGGTCTCGTCAAAATTAGTACCCGGCAAGATGGCATTCATATGCCATGCTTTACGGTTAGGACGCATAAAGGTATAGTCGTTCTTAATAGTGCTTTGAATTTGTTGGCGCAGAATTTCACGCCAGTTCATCTTTGGCTCAGTAAGCTCTTTGATCATGCGTTGAACTTCTGCAGGCACGTTGCCAGAACCAGCAGCCTGAGCCGCACTCATCATTGCTTCTTTGATCTCGTCTCGAATCTGCTTGAGTTCCTCTTTGCTATAACCTGGCTTGTCGCCTTTACCCTCTTCCCAGTCAATATGCTCGTCGAGCAGTTGACCTAGAGCTTGCAACGACTTTTCATCTTCATCTTCGTAAATTTCGTCGTAGATCTGTTCGGTACTTTTACCGTAGTGTTTAGTGTCGTGGAAGATTTTAATCTTAGGAGGAACTTCGCCGATCTTGTCACGCACAAGAGTACCGTTGACGCTATAGTCAGCGGCCGCATTCCAAATGCTACGATCTCGACCTTCGTTACGAAGCATGTGCTCGTAGACGTTATGCAGAATTTCGTGAGCTACAACAAACTCGACCTGCTTAGTAGTCAAGTCTTTGAAGAAGTCTCGGTTGTAGTACAAATGGCGACCGTCTGTTGCGGCAGTAGCACACCAATCGGTAGCATCTTCAATTTTAAGGCGTGTAGCCATATTGCCGAAAAACGGATGACGAAGCAGTAGACCAACTCGGGCTACTACAATTTTATCAACAATTGGATCTAGGTAATTAGACATTCTATGCTCCGTTAAGTTCTAATGTATATATTATAACAGGACCTGCAGGTCCTGTCAATTGGGTTTGGCTACCGATCAACGCTTTTCTGTAGCGGCTGCAATGTACTTACCATATTTGGCATGGAAGTCATCGAAGCACTTGATCTCGTCCGGATCCAACGGCAATTGGTATTGGGTAAGAGCAACTTTAGTACCCATAACAACCAATTCAGTTTCAAAGTTATTCATCATAAACTCAAAGAAGTGATTAACCTTGTCGTTAAACTTCTTGTCGTTTTTGTCGCTAGCGTCTTTGAGTTCGTAGCAGAGGCTAATAGTCAAAGAGTACATCGCAGAGATTTCTTTGGTGTCCATCTTCTTAACCTTGCCCTCCAGAATGTCTGTAGGGTCAGGCAGTTTGGACGCAATCTTGCGGTGTGCCATAAACTTAACTGCAAGACCTTCACCGACAGCACCCGAGATCAAATCGGTGAGCGTGTCAGTATCTTCCTCGTCGTCAAACAACAGTTCGGACACGAAAGTCCAAGAACGAGGAGTAGCGAACGCACGGCTTGCGGATTTAGGATCGAAGTCGTACAGGTCTTTCTTAGAGAAAGTAAGGAAACCAACAACGTCTTTGTGGATACGGTTCTCAGTAGCCCAGCCAAAGTAGTCGTCCCAGTCAACTTTCATTTCCAAGTGAACGAAACGGTTAGCCAGCGGAGCAGGCATACGATAAGTAACACCCTTGTCAGTTTCACGGTTACCTGCGGCAACAATCAGAACGTTGTCAGGAAGGCGATAAGTACCAACGCGGCGGTTTAGAACCAGCTGATAGGCAGCAGCCTGAACACTAGGTGCGGCACTGTTCATTTCATCCATAAACAGGATGATCTTGTCATGCTGAGCTGCCATTTCTGCATCAGGCAGTTCGATAGGAGGTGCCCAGCTCATCTTGTTAGAGTTGCTGTCAAAATACGGAATACCTTTAATATCAGTAGGTTCCCAGAGGCTCAAACGAATATCGATAACATGAGCATTGAGTTCCTCACCCATTTGCTTAACAATATCGGATTTACCAATACCCGGAGGGCCCCACAGGAACAACGGACGATTGGCTTTAAAGGCACGACGAAGCGACTTTTTAGCTGCCTTCGGGCCAACGGTGCGGGAAACGATTTCGCTCATATAATCTCCTGTTAAAAGCGAGTTGAATTAACTGTCTATGTGTCTATTATACGCATAAACAGCCTCGCAGTCAACAGGTTTTTTAAGTTTCTTCGCCCGTTTGGCTATCTTTATTTTGGTTATTCATAGCCTTAACAAGTCCGTATTTTCGAATATCATCCGAAAACATCATTAGCTCAAAACTCTTGCGCTCTGAGAATACTGTAATACTTTGGTTAGTTAAGTAATACGGACTATCCATAGTTCTATCAAAAAATATGATAGTTTGGGGACTTAGATCGATTGGTTCTGTAAATGGAATCTCGTAGCATTGTATTTCGAGTTCTTTAGTTAAAAACTCAAATCCTTCTTCGCTCAATCGAAGGCCACCGACTTCTTTGCTACGATGACTCTGCCACCATTTGTATAAATGTAGTTTTATGTTAGCCGCATCGATAGATCGGTCTTTTTGTTGTAGGAAAATTTTAGTGTACGTCTCTTTAGAAATCATTTGATAATTTCGCCAGACGTTAGTTTAACTACTTGGAAATCCTCGCAGTTAAACATTCGATTTAATTTTTTTGCTAGATTATGTGCATGTCCGGGATTACTAAATGACACTTTTTTGTATTTAGGACCCGGATAGCTTGTGATACTACTGGCACTTTTTAAGTTGAACGGGTTGTTTTTATAAAAGACCGCCCAAATAGCGTCAGCTTCTAGCACCTGCTCACTTTTGTAGTTCTTTCTATTAATATGTTCTAAAAGAACTTTCGGTTTTGGTCTCGACATATATGCGTCCTGTATTAAGTACGCATATATTTATCATCATTTACTAAAACCGCCACCGTCCATTTTTACTTCTACTACTCCGCCTGTGTTAGACTCTAATCTTTTAAATAATACATCAAAATCTTCTACTAGTCTTGCATTTATTTCTGATAAACAGTAGGCAAGATTTTTTGCAGTTTTAATGTCAAGTTTTATTTCTCTTTGCTGACTAAGATCTGCCGCTTTAACTTGCTGTATAAATTGCTGAAGTGGTATAGTATTAATCGGATTTGACATTTGCTAGCACCTGTTTCATTTCGATTTCACTTTTAAAAGGGCCTTTGTAGGGATATCTTTCAATAGTAATTAGTTTAGGGCAAAAACTCTTTACCCAACCTTTTTCAAATTTAATTGTGTAATATCCTGCACAGTACAAACTCTTGCTAGCACTTGATTTTGTAAACAAGGGAAGTTTTTTCTGTACATTAAATAACGGATTGTATGGTCTACAGCTTGTAGGATACTCATAAACATCCCTAACTTCTTCGTGACTGATCTTAGTTTTTTCATTAATTTGAAAAAAGTCCTTACCAAATGCTTTGGTAATTTCATCTTTTTTAGAGAAATAGTGATCGCCGCCTTTTGCACTTAACATAAATTTATTATTTTCTTTTTTATGTAGTGTTCCAACTTTTTCGCCGTCTTCTTCTACGATCCAAAATTTTCCATCAATTACCGGTTTAGCTTTAAAGTTCATTTTTTCCTCTCTGCAAGTAGTTGTCTTATTAGGACATGTTTCTTCGAATGTACATTTTATCATGCTGGATATTTTGCTTGAAATGGTTCTGCATATAATTGTACGCTATCTGCAATTTTTTGCATATCATAAAGATTACAAAACTTAAGAAGTCTAATGCCAACCTGACTTATGTTTTTTGGTTCTGTTTGCTTAGAAATAGTTTCATTAATAATTTGTCTAATATTATCTGGTTGTGCAGACAAATCAATTAGTTGTACATTTCGATTGTAGTCATCTAAAACTTTATGTTCTTCGCCGTTGTGATCGACCCACCGTTGAAGCATGAGATTGTTCCACGCCCACCCTTTCTTATTGCGATCTTCAAATGCTTCTTGTAAGCCTACTTTGTTTTTAGTGCCTTTAACACGTACACCGGGATAAGCAGAGAATACATTGTCGCCGGTGTCACCGCGCATACATTTTTCAAAAAGTAACCATTGTGGATCAGGAATGGCTTTAGCTTCTCCTGTTTTTTTGTCTTTAACAGGTTTACCTTTTTTATCAAAGATACCTTCTAATGTATGAGTTTCTTCACTTACACCGTTATACTGTCGAACATTCGGTGCTAGTAACTGGTGAAAATCACTGTCTGTTGAAATAATCACATGATCGCTGTTTGGGTGACTTTGAATAAACCCAGCAATTAAATCATCTGCTTCTAATTGAGGATTGTGCAATACTGTGCAATTTGTTTTGGTACTTACAAATTCTTTGAATGCGTCAAATGTTTCCCAGAATAGCTTGTCTTCTTCTTGTTCTTTAACAGTCATAGCCGCACGAGTTTCTGCTCTATTAGCTTTATAAGGTTTGTACACATCTTTGCGCCATGATCGACCTTCAAGGCAGAATACAACATGACTACCGTTAAAGTCATGCCAGGCTTTTTTGATACTGTTAAACATAATGTGCAACGCCATGCCTACTTTAATATCAGCATCACCACGAATAGTATGACGTGCTCTAAAAAATGTGTTAGCTGTGTCAACTAAAATATAAGTCATATTATCTTTCAAGAATAAGTTGTTCAAAAATTTCTTTACTCATAAAGTTTTGTTTAGGATAGTTTGCAGGAACAGTATGAGGAATTCTTAGATCACATGCTATACTAACTCTTGGTCTAGCTGTATCAGTGTGCTTTGTAGTTTTATGGGGAACATAACTCGGGAAGATAGTAAGTCCTCCTTTGATGTTTTCAAAAAGATTTTCGCCATACGGGTCATAAGGACTTCTATAGATAGTACCGGTACTATAATCATCTAAATGAATATTAGCACTTAGATATGATACACTACTTGAAGAATGTACATGCTCTTTTATTTCTTCGTTATTCTTAAGAATGTTAACCCATGTTACCAATACTAAATCTTGTGCATTATTGTAATCAATTTTTACAAAATCTAAATATGCGTGTCTTAAAAAGTTTAATAGATCATTAAGTTCGGGTAATTCGTTAGAAAAGTTAAACAAATCAAATTTACCTACTCTGCTGGTTAAACTGTTAGTACCTAATCCTGTACCTGCATCATCAATTGTAGGATACATTTCTTTGAGTCTATCTTCGTTTTTAATTAACCATTCTCTTATAGTATCGATTTTAAGTGTTTCGTTCCAAGAAGCTACACCAATAGAAATATCCCAACTAGGGGCATATTCGGTAGTTGGGAGGTCGCTTTTGATCTTAAAAATTTTCATTAACTAACTACTGATTTACCTTGACTAAGTGGAACAACATTGATATAGCCGGCACCTCGATTTGTATCCATGCCTTCTTCGGCTAGCATATTTCTTACAATATCTCTGAACCAACGATCTACAATCTCTTCTTCAGGATCACCATCGAATCCGTAACCTGCTTGTTTCAATTGTACAATAAACAGTTCATTCCAGTCAAGCTCAAAAAAGCCATTTTTAATATTATCTTTGTTTACATGGGTATCTAAAACACTAACCCACGGTTCGCCTTTATAAGTAGCACGCTCTTTTGGAGTCATACTAGCTAGTTTGGCTGCTTCTTTGGCTGCTTCTTCAGCTACCTTTGCTTCTTCAACTCTAGCTAGTGCTTCTAATCTTTCTTTTTCGGCTGCTTCTTTGGCTGCTTCAATTTTAGCTATTCCGGTTATCTTTTTTAAGAAGTTTTTCATTAAGTTCCCCACTCATTTTTAAATAATGGCACTTGCAATCTATCACTGTATCGTAAGCCATTCTTCATTGCAAGATCTGCTACTGTTCGATTATTAAGTGTGTAGACACTTTCAACACCGCCGACTGGCATTAGATAAACGTGCCCTTTAAATCCTGCCGCACGATACGCACCAATTGCACACTCTGCATCTGCAAAGTCTTGTTCTGTAGCAATAACAAACTTCAAATATGCTGTGCCAACATCTTCGTATCTGCAAACAATTTCGGGCTTAATAGCATCTTCCCATTTTTCGCCACTGCATGGAAGTTTGGCACTTACACTAAATGTAATCTCTCTTTCAAAATCGACATTAGGCATCTGCCATTGAACTAGATAGTCTATGAATTCATCACTTAATTCTTGAGTACCGTTGGTTTCAAAGGTAATCTCTTTAAGTCCCTTCATCTTAGGATGATTAAGCAAGTCCGGATAAGCACGTTGCCATCCTAACAATGGCTCACCCCCTGTAATTACAAGATGTTCGTCTTTCCAATGATCTTGCGGAAGAATTTCCATAATACGATCTACAATGGCATCACTAGTAAGCATTGGACTCAAGTCTTTAAACCTTGGATCCCAGCTAGCATAACTATCGCAACCTGTAGTAACAAGCGGAAGGTCTTCGTATTTTTTATATTCCATCTTTTGATGGATGTGAGCAATCTCTTCTGCTTCCTTGCTTAGTTCGCCTCGCGGCATGCCAAAGCCAGCGCATTTGAAGTTGCAGCCAAATGTACGCAAGAATACGGACGGTACACCCATGTAACGTCCCTCACCTTGAATACTATAAAATAATTCTGCGATTTTAATTTTGCTCATAAATGTTTGACCATTGTTTTAATTTTTGAATTTTTGCTTGTTTAGCAAGTTCTAAGTTATTGTTAGATATTACTTTCTTTTCAAGCAAGATGTCAATCATAGCAAGCACATCTCCGAGTTCTTCTTCAAGGTGTGCTCTATTAGTTTTAGGCTTACCGGGCTTATAGTTGTCAATTCCAAATCGACTAATTTTGCTAACTGCTTGGATGACCTCGGCACATTCTTCTTGCAGAATGTCCATTACTTCTTCGGTTCGTTCGTCAATCATTGCTTGAACATCTCTAAGTTAATAATCTTTGCCACACGCTCTCCAATATCTTCCCCGCTTGGAATGACGTATGTTTGGCTTTCGTGTCTATCGCGGTGTTGGTCATAATGTCGAACATTTAAAATTTTACCGCCCACTGCAGAACTAAGTTCAAACGTAATTCTGTTCTCACCTTCTGCTCGACCTTTTTCAATAGCCATTGCTGTTCCCAATTGTAATCCCCTTTGAGCTTTTGCTTTGTTAACGTAAACTTCTTCTTCGTAACTGTCTTTATTTTCCCAGGCCTTCTTAGCCTGTTTATAAAACCACTTATCAAACCAATTCATTGCATTTCCTTAAACCATTCTTCAACCATTTCTTCAGCTTCGTCCTGTGTTAGTGCAGGAACAAAAATTCTTGCAGGTCTTCCTTGAGTATGTTGAATATTAAACCTAATAATTCCGCAAAGAGTTACATTGTCTATATTTCGTTCAACAACAAACTCTTTAAGATTTTTTGCTCTATGAATCAGTTGCTCAGTTAAATCTTTAGCAGTAGTCATTCTTTTTTCTTCCTCTTTTTTGGTATAGATTCTACTGTAGAATCTATGCTTGAGATTGCTTCGCGAACTTCTTTTAAAAGTTGTTCGTCGTCCCATACAAGTTCAGTTCGGCCGTCTTCGAATGTTTTTACAGTAAGGTGTGTGCCTTGTTGCATCTTAGGCCAACCGCCGCTATCTTTATTTGACATTTTGTCTTCTGCCGCTTTCTTTTTAGATTTGTATCCTGTCATAATTACCTCGGAGAAAATTCTTGTTGCATTTTAATGTTGTCAAAGAATTCTTTCTTTGTACCCGGATCATTTTTAAATGCACCTTTTAATACTGTAGTTTGTGTTAGACTAGAGTGTGCCATAATACCACGGTTTTCACAGCATCCGTGAACAGCTTGAACATAAACACCTAGGTCTTTTGCTCCTGTGGCTTTTTCGATTTCCCTAGCAATGTCATTACAAAGCTCCTCCTGGAGTGTACCTCGTCTTGCACACCACTGTGCGATACGTGTGTACTTTGAGAGACCAATGAGGTGCTGAGCAGCAATAATACCAATATAAGCAACCCCAACCACAGGTTGGTGATGATGGCTACACATGCTACGTAGCTCACTACGAACAACAAGCATACCTTCGTAACGATCCTGCGAGTCGTTTGGGAAACTGGTTGCGTCTGGTGCTGGGTCATATCTTCCTGCCATTATTTCGTTGTAGTACATTTTAGCAAGACGTCTTGCTGTACCTTTGCTATTAGGATCTGTTTCTCTATCGATGAGCAGAGTATCAAGCACTTGTTCAAATGCTATAGTTGCCTCATTAATTAGTTGATCCTTTTCAACATCGCTAATGTATTCGCTAATGTTGTCGCCAGCCCAAAAACGTTTTTTATCTTGTTTAAGTCTGTCGCGGATAACCTGGCTAAGAGGTCTACCGTCTTCTTCTCTATAGTGTAGTTGTGTCAAATTATTCTCCGAGTTAGTGTCGTGGATGACTTTGTACTATTGTACATGTTTATTTAGGTTTTTGCAACCTTAATAGTAAATTTTTCTTAATTGCAGTCTTCAATACGCTCAATTGTACTCCTAGTTTGCCGGCATATTTTACCAAAGCATTTGTGTCTTTAGGAAAGCACATGCCGCCAAACCCATACTGTCCATCTGGCCCTGGCACTTGTGTATGGCTGTTGCCAATTCTTTCATCGACAGTTAGAAAGATTCGCATCTTCCTCCAATCGTATCCGTGTGCCTCTGCTAGTTCAGACATTTCGTTCATGAAGACAACCTTAGTAGCTAAGAAACTATTAATAATATATTTGGTTAGCGCGGCCTCTCCGATACCTGTAAACGCTACATTTTTTATAGGCTGTACTGCTCGTAATATTCTTTCTGCTTCCCTCTGATAGGCTAAAACACTTCCGCCAATAATTATTTCTTCTTCTCCTGCAAAATCTCTAAGAGCATTTGCGGCAGTCAGAAACTCTGGAACATGTACAAGGTTAGGATAAACCTTTTGCATTTTTTCGTAGAACTGCGGAGTTGCAGTAGTTTTACTAATAATAACGTTCTTATAATCTTTAAGCAAATAAAGAACGCTGTTTAAAATACTAGTATCACATTCTCCGTTTTCTTTACTAGGACTAGGAACACATACAAACACAGCTTCAGCGTCGTGTAAATCTGCGTAAGTGCCATTTGTTTTAGACGGGTCAACGTCGATGCAAATAATTTTAAACATATTATCTGCATAACAACGACGAATGGCCTCCCCTACAAAGCCCATACCTACTATTCCGATTTTTGGCATATCAAACATCATGTACTGATGCCCGGGCGATTCGTACGTTTCTTGCGACATTCTTCTTTAACTTCTTTAGGGATATCAGGATGCCATTCGGCCATCCCGCAATCGTATACTCTGCTTTCTGGCATGGGAATAAGTGAGAGAATAAACGCCCAGAATAATGTAGCAGCTACAGCACCTATAAAATATTTCACATTCTCTCGCTTAAAAGTATACGACACAGTTTTGCATCTTTTTTATTTTTAAAAGTAAACAGCATGTTTGACTCTCTAGGTGAGAAATAAAATCGTTGCCCGGGCAATCCAAATACTTCTAGTACTAATGCACATGTTTCGTTCCATTTATCTGAACCGTCTCTAACAGCCCAAGGAATAACAACCACATGGTCAGGATTACTCACTAGATTGGTCCACCATGGTTTTTCTATCTTTGGAAACTTTGTAGTTTCCTTTTTCTGGTATAACGTGCCTAACACCGCCTCTTGGATCATCCATATCTCCTTTACGTCTCGGAATCATATGTACATGGGGATACATTACTGTTTGACCCGCATCTTCGCCAACATTTTGTCCGATGTTAAAAGAACTCCACCTGCCTGCTTCAATGCCTTCATATCCGAATTTGTAGGCTGCTTTGTAGCAAGCCCAGAGATTGTCACTTTGTTCTTTGGTAGGCACAAATAACAAATGCCCTTCGGTAACTGGATATGCATCTCTGAAGACCCAGAAGTCTGTTGCTCTAAATTCGATAGCTGTCCACGGTGCTCGTTTTTCATCTAATGCCCTTTCTAAATCATTCATAATCGCCCTTAATACGTTCAAATGTTTTGTATTTTTCTAATGCATTAATATATTCATCGAATTTCTTTTTTAAACTAGGATACTTAGCTTCCATTGTAGCATCTCTTTCGGGAATTGCCAAGACTCTTTCGATAGTTTTTAGTCGTTCCTCTAAATCTAATCCGTTTATAACAACCTTTCCTTTTACGTCCAAACTTGCAGGATTTCCAGTTACCTTCATAACACCATCTGCTACGGTAAGACTTGGAGTATTACTAGACGCTGAAGTAACCCAAGAGGTTCCATTAGCGCCCGAAGTTGTTAGGATTTGTCCGGTAGATCCTGTTGCTCCGTTGAGGGAATATGATACATTATTGTACGTTTGATTTGCGGTATTCCAAGTATTCGCCATTTGGTATCCATTTATTCTTTACAAGGAATCCCCATTCCCTCTTTTGTGGACCTGGCATAAACAGTGTCCAGCATTCAACACCTGGATCTAATTCAATCCTGTGATAACTAGTAGCACTACAAAAACGAAAATGACCTGGAGCTCGCCACTTTGCAATCTCGCCAATCTTTTCGCCTTTATCGTTAAATTGTGGAATCCATTCATAGTATCCGCCTTTCAAAATTAAAGTAGCGTAAGGCCATGGGTGATCATGCACATCATCGGGGTCTGATTTAAGAAACTTGTGAACGAACACGTTAAATGGAAACCATGTTCTGTCCTTAAGGAAAACATAGTACCGTTCGAGATACGGTTCATTGTCCACACGGTCCATAATAATTCTTTTACGGTCATGAGATTCTAACCAGCTAAACAATTTATTTTTTAGGAGTTGGATTATCATAGTCATCCTTTACCATTTCGTAAAAAACTTTAAAATTATCAAAGGCAACTTTTAACCCTGGATATTTTTCGCACATATCTTGTACACGAGTCCACATGGGAAAAGTATCAACCCACTCTTTAGGTAAATTAAACGCAAAAGACGATGTATCTATACTATCAATAGATACAGTTCCTGATCCTATAGTGAACGTAGAAACACCTGATCCTATTGAAGTATATGTGGGTGTTAATGTTACTGATGCTAATGTATTAGTATCATAATAACGACTAGAATCTATAGAAGTGATAGTAATATCACTTGATTCTACTCCAGTACCGCTTAGGTCAATAGTACAGTCTTTTAACAACTCTTCTATAGTTTTTTCGTTAATTACTAAAGTTTCGTAAGAATTCTTTGGCTGAGAAGAATCGTTCATGTAAGGCCTCCGTTTGTTTACGTAACATTGGAAGTCTTGTTTTATAAAACTCCATATGTTCTATAATTGTTTTAACAATTTGGGGTCTGTGTGTAGTGTATGTTTCGTAGCTTTCAGTCCATATGCTCGGATATTTAAAAGTATCGAAATACATTTCGGTATAGCTAAGTCTATCTGGAACCATAGGAATAGCATCAACAATGGCACCTTCATAACAACTGATACCAAGAGTCTCTTGTAGGTTAGCACTAAACACTAGTTTAGCTTCTCCTAGCAAATTATGATATTCGTTCTTTGTTAGCTGTTGATCTTGACACACAATAAATTCGTATTGCGGTAAGTGATGTTTTAAATCTCTAAAGATTTCTACTTGCTTCTCTGGAGCAATGCGATGCGGAAATAGAATTAAGTCTCGTTTAGACATACCTTTATATGGAGTAAGGGTAGTATCCATATATTCCATAGGCCAGCCTGTTTGAACAACTTTTTTACTTTCTTTGCTATGATATAAGGTACCTATATTTGCATCTAACAAATTTTTAAAAAATAAGTTAATATGAAAGTTAGTAGCAAAGTAATTATGATCAAATGCATGAAAGAAACTTTTCTCAGCATGTCTAACCCAAGGCTTGTCTCCAACAAGACGTCCTAAGAAATCTTGAGGATCATAACTGCCAGCATGCCACAGACCGTGAGTAACTACTGGAATATTCAGTAGTTCGCTCATGTATTTTAAGTTAATAATACCTGGATGCCACGCATCAGTAAAAACAAAGTGGTCGCCAGCATTAACGGATCCCTCGCAAAATAATCGGCCAATTTGTTCAACTTGACGAGACTTATAGATATTAGTCCCACCAAAATTAAGAAAAGCGCCTGGAGTGGTAGCACTAGGGATATCCGTAGGACCGTCAATAATTTGAACATTATGTCCTGCCTTTCGTAACAGAGCAGGTACATGCTCTTTCCATTGAGCAGTGTACCTAGTCTCAACAGCTTCTAGATCAACGAGAAAAATTGTCATTGTATTGACGATTGTTATTGCCGCTACGGTTGTATTCACCGCGGGGTTTACGTTCGCCATTCCATGGCTTACGTGGGCGTGTGCTATGATAATAGTTGTTCCAGATTTGACTATCTCGATTATAGAGATTAGCCTCGTTGAACTCGCACATTTCAAAGCGACAAAAATCTTGGAATTTCTCCAAGTCATCAAAGATTTTAACAATCTCGGGCTTAGATTCCCAGTAGTTAACGTCGCGATAGTTCTTAGCCATTATAGCTTTCCTTTTAGTACTTAATAAATGAACCATTTTCTCCGTCTTCGGAGACCTCAATCCAAATCTCACGATTCGGATACTTTGCTGAAATAGTGTCGTACAGTTCGTCTGACATCATTTCGCAACTCTTGTAGTCTAGCGTCAGTGTGCTCTCGTGGTAAAGTTTTTCGAGCCAGCGCTTAAACTGAATAAACTCAATATCTCTGTCATTGTGCGTAACGCTGATCCAAACACGGAAGTGGAAGATATGACGATGTGGGTGTCCGAGGAAACTCACGTCATACTCATCACCTGTTGCAAGTGCAGGATCTGTTAGCGCGGCAGGATACTTATGAATACCTTCTTTGCGGAAGGTAACCCAAATCATTTTATTTGGTCGAATGTCTTGTTTAATAATCATGCTGTTTCAAAAAATTTATCTATTTGTGGTGCAGTTCTAGCCATGCCCTCTAAATTTTTCATGGCCTTGACATTAATTCTATACATATAGGAATCTTCAGTATGCTTCCTTTTTTCAAAATAACCGTATTTGGTACAGTTGATATAATCGGGAGGAGATTCTACATTTAATTTTTTGCGACCGATTTCGTATGCTTCTTTAAGAAGATCTTGTATGTATTGAGCAGAAAAATCAAAAATTCCTTCGTCAATAATAACTCCTTCTTCAGTTGTTACTCTAAGTTGTTGTTGCATTTTTTCACAAATCGAACTTTTATCATAAGGAGTACTAATAATGTCACTCCTACTCATAGTTCCTACAACATTAGCTGATTTTGACTCTATCGATTTTGTTTTTACTTCTAAACCGATCTCAGGATAATCTGCACCCTGTCCTGAATTAACAGGGTTACCTCGTTGCTTTAAGATTCTCTCAAACGCAGTGCCTGCGGTAGTAGTACTTGGCAGAGAGATACCCTTAAATGATGTTTTTAATTTCTTAACTTTTATCACTTTAAAAGTCCTTCGCAAAGAGTTGCAATTTCTTTATCTGTCATAAAAAACTGATAAGTTGATGAAAAGTCTACTTCTCCGTTTTTATCGATGCATTCTTGAATAAATTCAACTGCATTGAGTTCTCTAGGAGATTCACACTTCCATTGCTTTACTCTAAGACGAAATGCTCGATCTTCTTTAACAATAAACTCTTTTGTGTTCATTTGACAATCTCGTCGTTCTTATATTGACTCCAGTCTGTAAACTTACTACGATCCATTAGTGTGTGTAGACTGTGGGACCACACACCGGGATTAGTGGCATTAAAATCTTTGTCATCGATTTTAAGCATTGTATTATAATTCCATAAACGAATGTAAGGAATCGGAACTCTAATTTGTGGAATAAAATTATTTGACTCGCACAATCCGCTATCGTTAAATTCTTCTACTTGATTAATTGGAATATCCAATGAACATAGATACCCTTTATCTAAAAAGAATCTAATCATAGTTTCCCAACGTTGATGCTCTAAGTTATCTTTAGGATTATAGCTATGATTAGCACCAAAGAAAATATGCTCGCATCCTTGTAAATTAAGAGCAATAGTATCGACAGTCTGGATGCCAGTTACAAACAGTGTTCGCATCCCGTATGCAGGAGTATGTTCAACTTCGTTGCCAATGAAAAATACTACATCATCAGCAGTGCCAGATGTATAATCACGATTCATTTTTTTCGACCTTTGATATTTCGTATTGCTTGAATAATCGAGTTACAGCTTCCATGTTTTCTGCAAACACGTCCGGTGTTGTTTCCGCCGCACGGTTCATATCCCAAGTGTTAGGATAGTGGCGCAACAGAGCTCTAGCTTGTTGCCTAATATCTTTAGGAACGCGAGGAGTTTCTGTAGGGTTGCATAAGGCCATAAGGAACTTTTCAGTCCTAACTACAGCACGATACCGTTCGTCTGGTAATGTCATTCTTCTTTTACCTGTGATTCTAGCTGGTCTAATTTGGATTCTTCCTCGTCAGTGAAATCTTCACTGTGTTCTGATTGTACAGGTTCTTCTTCTAATTCGTCAAAGAATTTGGCAAAGTTTGTACTTGCGTTTACAGTTTTTTTGCCAGTAGCACCTCGAGTACCAATAATGCTCATCCAAAATCGACTGTATTCTTCGACTAATGAATCTGCTGTTCCCCTATCGCTAGTAGAAAAAATGGCTTCGACAATATCTTTAAAGAATAATCTGTTAAATTTTTCTTGAACTAACATATTAGGAATACGCCCTAAATCATATTGTCTATTAGCTTCTTGTACAGCATTAACATGACTCCAAACATTATGCCCCATTTGAATAGCATAACTAAAGCTATCCCAACTAGTTTTACCTTCTTTACCGATTTTATTCAGGTCACCTGGTGCATAAATGCAAATATCTTTCATTTGGACCTGGTCAATGAGCGGGCTGGATTCAAAATTTCTGAATATTCCGTCTTGAATGACTGCGTCTTTGAAGAGCCTTGTATCTCTGGCGTATCGCTTGTCATCTGCGCTAGGGACCATTCTGTAGACCCACTTGGTGCGATCCTCCGTTTCGGTCTGGATGTAGATTTGACCGTTCGCCGTTGCGAGGAAGGGCGAGGCGCAATCGAAGGAGATGGTAAATTGCTCATTATGATATTTCCTTACAGCTCTTTGTATGTCAGTGAGCAAGACAGCCCACTCTAACTTTGATGTACCTAAAAAGTGCATCCAATCTTGTTTACCTTTTTCTAGGAGACCGTCAAACCGCAGTGCTACAAGGCGTTTTAAAACCAAATGTATGTCGCACATATTCTGTCCGCCCATACCCCAACCGTTAAAGTGTTCATTAGGGAATTGTTTAGGATCGCAGTAGTGCTTCATGCGTTGGTACCAATCTTCTGCGTCTGCATGATTTTCACCTTGTAAGACGTTTAAGAATTTACAGTTACCGTTGCGGTTTTTAATAAAGTAGTCGTTATTAATGTAAGTTCCTTGAACTGCCTCTGCATAGGTAGTAATACCTGTAGCTTTTTTCCCCGCAGGACTACGAGCAACCCATGCCGGAATATCAAGAATCATACCGTAGTCCATTAGTGTGTCCATCCAAGTTAAAACTTGACTACGTTTCTTTTGTGCTTTAGGACAGTTAGGATCTTTCCAGTCGGCTTCCCACACGCCCTTACCGATCTGGAACCCTCCGGAGTCACCTAATACCCAGCTTGTTGCACGATTGCGATTACGGAACATGTCCTCGCTTTCGTCTTGTTTGTTAAGGTCTAGGTTAGCGTGACCTGCGCTATATAAGCAATGGTCGTAGTAAAACGCACCTTTATCAGGATCTAAGTAGTTTAGACTTTCTATACCGTTAGTAAAGCTAGCTGGAATACGTGCAGGATCTACATAATTACCGTATCGTTGTTTTCCGATAAAGGTTGCATAGAATCCTGACGTTGCTGGTAAGAAATATGCGTAGTCGTTCTGCGTAGCTGTTAAATTTTTATTCATTAAGTTACCAAATGTTGTGCTAGCACCATACAACTAATCCATGCCCAAATGGTATTGAATCCTACTAGTGTCGGTAATAGCTTTTTATTGCTTGCCCAGATTAGACTTAGGCTAGTAGCTAGTGTTAAAAAATATAGCCACCAAATTTGTATACCAAAGATCAAACCAGGAATAATGATAACAGCCTTAGCCGCCCAACTTAAAAACTCTACAGTATTATAGTTGGTCCAGTATTCCTTTGTAAACCACATGCTATAGCAATTCTTAATGTTATTCCATCCTGTGTGGTTGTAAGTAATTCCACACAGGACTAGAAATGCCAAACATGCAGATAATATTTGAACTCCGGACATTACTTGCTCTGTGCAGGCAAAATATAGTTATATTCAGCTAATCCTGAATCAACTGTAATTTGCATAGCACCTGCATCTGCAATACGCATGGTCTTGTCACCGTCTAGGTTAAGAATACTCATAACTTGAGTAACAGGCCATGCCCAAGATTGTTTGAGCTTGCCCTTAACATCTGCTTGGAATGTAAAACTACCTGCATGGGTGCTAGCATCTCCAAAGAAAAATACTAGATTTCCATTATCAGTTTTAACTTGGAATACGTTTTCTTCGTTGTGAGCGCTTGCCTGTAGTTTTAAACGACCAATACTTGCCATACTAGGTTCAAACTCGATATCCCACTGAGCACCTTTAAATTTTACTGTTTTGAGCTTTTCGTTAATAATCTCAGTGTTCATAAAACGATAGTCATTGACAAAGTCACCGGCTGCATTTTCAAAGTGAAGATTAACCGGAATGTCTTGTCCGTTACGTTGTGCAACGACTACATCAATTTTTGCATTTTCTTTGTATTCGGGATTTTTCAAATGTTGAGCTAACTTATCTAAGTTAGGCATACCAAATGTGCCCTCAAATTCTGCAACTGGTGTTTTAGTTTTTGCACTAACAATAACGCTACGATCTTCCGCCATAGATTCGATTACAGTTTCTTTAGAATCTCCTGTAATTTTAACTAATGGTAAGAAGCCTAGGCTATGAGTATGTGTTACGATGTCTGTTAGAATGTCTTTCATAATGTTTCCTTTGTAGTAGTATATAGGTTTTTTAATCACATGTCAAACAATTTATTGAATGTATTTGTTTGTTCGGTTGATCTGACATCCCAATTTAGGACGCCGATTAAGTTTTCTAGTTTGTTATCAATGATAGTAGCTTCCATTTCTGCATGATCAAACGGAAGATCTTTAAACCATTGTGGCAAACGTAGTTCATCTACGGGGTATGCAACGCTAGTAAAGCCTAGAGGATTTTCTTTGAGCTTACAGACAATAACTTTGGCACCGTCAGTAATACCCATTGAGTACTTGTCGTCAAACATACGTTTGAGCGTATTCCAATTGATACTCGCTCGAACGTGTCCTGGCATATTTGCTTTGCCCTGCTTTTCTTCCTTACGCTGGTATTCGGTAATGTTGTTAGCACGTTTAGGCGAACCTTTTTCCCAACCAGGCCTTGCTTTAAAGTTAGTTCTAAACTCACTAATATAGTCTAAAACTTCTTCTTCTTTTTGACCAGTCAAAACCATTTTTAAAACTTCACTTAAAAAGTCTTGAATAAATTCCGGAGTATCACTACGCTTTAGATCTAGTCCCATAGCTTTGATATCACCTGGCTTGCCATCTACATCTTTGCGTTTGCCTTCTTTGTCATAGACAAGAACAGCATATCGCTTTTTGGTAATGAACAGACTCTTTGAACCAACAACTTCTCGTCCAGCCTTAATAACTTCTCCTCTGCTTTTCGGGCAGTGAAATGCTTTTTCCATGAAGTCCACAAACGTACTGTTAACTTCGTTACCAATTTGATCATAAAGTTGAATTACTGTTTCTTTAGTCCAAGGAATATTGCCTTTGTCAATATCTTTTTGCAAGGTCTTATATGCACTGAAATAACAGCTATCAGTGTCACCGTAGATAATACTTTTACCTACATGATTATATTCACCTGTAATAATCTCGTTGACTTTACTAGCCATATGTTTGGCAATTTGTCGACCGGTTAGTGTAGTACTCTGTCCAAGCCGCTTGTCAAAGAATCTACAACCGCTTTGTAATAAAGCACCGTATAAACTGTTTAGGTTAATCTTTTTAACTAGCTGACGCTTGTCCCAATAGTCTTCTTCAATTTTATTGCCAGCCTTCTGCGCTTCTTTGAGCTTAGCCTGCATCTCTTTACGCTCGCTGTACCAACGCTTGAGCAATCCAGGAATAACGGCTTCCTTTTCGTAACTAAAAATAGTTCCGTTAGCACTCAACATAAATGGCTTATTACTATCAAAGATTAATTGATAAACCTCTGCCGCACTAAGGACACTGCTATCCCCGCCTTCCCAGTCAATGGTTATTTCAGTTCCGATTTCTTTGTTCATAACAGCTTCATATTCTAAGCTGCCGAATTTGCCTTCCCATGCTGCCGCAAAGCTCTTGCCTTTAGCCATTTGACCTTGGATATAGGCATCAGTCATTGTTTGACGTAACTGTCCAACAATACTTTCTGGACCCATGTTTAGCGCACGAATAACAGATGGATAAAGACTGTTAATGTCCAGTGATCCTATCCAGTCTTGAACACCTTCTTTAGGATAAGCAACGTATGCACCAGCTGCTTGAGTATCTTCGTTTTCATCTCGCTTCTTGCGATTAGGTACTTGGAAACCTCTGCGATGTGCTTCGTTAATAATAGCCTGTTCAGTAACAGCTACAGCACCCATAATAGTTGGCAACAATACAGTGTTGTCGTGTGCAATGGTGTTGGCAAGATCTAAGAACTTTAGTTTCTTGTCTAGCTTGTCTAATAGAGCACAGTCTTGTCTGTTATATTCAATAAACTTTTTAAAGTCATTGTTGTATAACTGATCTAGCGTACCTTCATACTGAACTTTAGTTTCACCTACTTCGAGCTCACCGATAGCATCTAGTCGATAGGTATGTCGCTCTTCATAGTTGTATTTGCGATATAATTCTAAACTGTCTAAGTGTACACGACCTATCAAATCATAAGTAGTTGCAGTTTTACCAAACTTTTCATACTCACGTTTCTTTGGAAATTCATTCCAAAGGCAGAATCTGCGTGTGTCGTCTTTACTCAGTACTTTAGTAACACGGTTAACGGTGTAAGGAATATCGAAACCTTCACTGTTCCAACCACTTAATACATCAGCATCTTCAATTAGGTTTAAAAACGTGTCTAGCATATCTGCTTCGTTATCAAACAGATGTGTATTGGGAAATTCTTTAACTGCTTCTTCTGCTTCTGCCATAGTCATTGTCTTTGGCGGAATAGCAAGACATACTAGGGTGTCTAACCATTGTAGGTGAACAGCAATTGCAGTAATTGGCATGAACGCATCATCGGGCGATGCATAGCCACGTTCTGGATCGAAGTCTACCTCAATATCGAAAAAGGCTACATTGAGTTTTGGGGGATCTACATTTAGATAGTTTTCGCTAAGAATAACAAACGCAGGTTTAAAGTCTGCTTCGTATAATTGCTTGTTGCTATTAATGGCAAGTTCTTTTCGAAGATCTTTACTGTTTTTACAAACAACTTTAGTGAGAGGGTCACCATAAATGCTGGTGTACTTACCTCGGGGATCTGGATAGTAAAACGTATAGCGCACAGGAAAGTCTTTAAAGACTCGTTTTCCTTCTGCATTACGTTCAACTACCTTTACAATGTCAGCATCTCGCTGATAAAGGGCGTCTACGTACAAATTTTTCTCCTATGCAAATTTTAGGCTTGCAAATACCTATTATGTGGATTATGGCCCACTGTACCTTTCTATTATATACTTATCAACCTAATTAATGCGATGCTATCTATCGTGACAAGTAACAAATAGTTAGCAACCATTCCTGTACTACGCCTAGTCCACGCCGCCCAACAAAAAATAGCACATTGGGCTATAAACAATGGATAAAGAATTAGAAACGGGGGTGTAGGCACAGTTAATGCCATAGTAATTGAACAGGCAATACTCATTGCCCAGGCTGTAATTTCAAGAACAAATCTTAAAGGCCATTCTTGAAAATCTTTTCTAGCCCAGTTGTATATGCCTGTAATTGTGTTTTTAATTTGATTCATTAATCTTGCGGCAAGCGTCCAGTAACACCTAAGATCATTTCTACATCTTCCCAAGCACTTTCGTGTTCTTTCCAATTGTCTTTATGAGCAATAGTAATAGCTTTATTAATAACGCTTGGTTTGATTTCGAGTTCTTCTGCAACGGCTTTAACCGTTTCTTTGAGACCTTCTTTTAGATCTTCAATTTCACGCAAAACGGTACTACCTTCGTTAATAAGGCGTTCCAATTTGGCTTTTTCTTCGGGTCCATACATACGTGTTGACATTGACATTCCTTTAAAATGATTGTATAATTGTACAATACTTAGCTACACACAGTCAACACTTATGAAAAAAATTACACTAATTAGTTTACTGATTTGTTCAAATCTATCTTATGCTCGATGGGAAAATCCCAATGCTCCGTTTTCTACCAAACAGAATGAAGGAGAAACTATGCTTATTACTTGGAAACCTGTCGAAAATGTACAGCAAGTTTGTGAAAGCGAATACAAACGTCGTGGATTTGGCGGCTTCAATTATAAGGTAGATGCTTGTAGTTTTTGGAATTTTACTACAAAAACATGCACTATTTACACAAAGAAAAATCCTACACTACACGATGTAGGGCATGAGATTCGCCACTGTTATCAAGGTAACTATCATTAAAAAAGCGCCCCGAAGGCGCTTTTTATTTGAGTTAAATTTCTTTAACCAGCAAAGTCGCCCATGGCAGCACTTTGAGCAATTTCGCCTTGTGTACGTTTGTCGCCAGGCGCACGATTATTAATGGCATTAATAATTCCATTGTAACGCTTCATTAATTCGATATCTACTGGATCTTGACTATTTTCTAATTCAGCAGCCATTGCATTCAGTGCATCTACATCTGCTTTATCTGGACCAGCATTTGCAGTTTGTGCTGGTGCCGCCGGAGCTGCCGGGGCACTTGCTGCTGGCTTTGCCGGTGCTGTAGGTGCCGGTTTAGTTGCCGCCCCGCCACTTAATGCTGCCATTGTACCTGCTCCAGCTGCTGCTGCCCCTGCGGCAACCTTACCTGGATTTCTAGCAACAGCGGCGCCAGTTTTAAGTGCTGCTTTTTCACCTGCTTTAGTAGCTGCTGGAGCAAGAGCTTTTGCACCGGCTGGGTCAGCTACACCTGCTTTAAATGCACTGCCAATATTTTTCATACCTTGCCAAGCACCTTTAGCTAAATCGGCAATGCCTTCATCGGCAACTTGTGGTTGTGCTTGTTCTAATTGAGCAAGACGGCTCATGAGTTCTGCAATTTTTTGTGATTCTGACATTTCATTTTCCTTGTTATCTTCTGACATTTTTACATCAGGAAATTGTTTCATAGCAGCTTGTGTCGCTGGCCCCATTTTTCCGTCTGCTGTAATTTTTGCACCTTTGGCAATTAATTTATTCTGTAATGCAAATACCTTAGGATCTCCACCTGCAGGTACTTGTGTAGTAGGCTGATTATCTTTTGCTGCCGCAGCCGCAATCTCTTCATCTCCTGGGAGGTAGCTTCCAGTTCTTTGTTTGTCTCTTAAAGCCTGTGCTCCGGCAATACCTAAACTAGCTGCTGTGCCAACACCCGGAATTAAACTGGCTGCACCACCTAATGCGGATAATCCAGCCCCTGCCCAGTCTCCTTGTTTTGCACGATTATATGCATCGTAAGCTCCTAAGGCGGCACCTACTCCTGGAATAAAACGACCGATGCCTTTTCCCGCTGCTTGTGCAGCAGGAGCAGCAACAGCCGCAGCACCTTCGTTTAGAATCTCTTTGGATTCTAATTCACGAATTTTATTTAATGATTCGTAAATTGGATCAGACATTACATGCCCTTAATTAATGCTAGGATTTGATCATCGGCTAGTGTAGATTCATTTGCAGGCATGCCTGTTGCGTTACCCATTGCATCAACTGCTGGCATAGTTGCACCGCCAGCTGCTGGCTTAGTAGCCGCTCCGGTTGCTGGCTTTGCAGCAGGTTTAGCCGCTGCACCTGCTGCTGGAGCTGCTGCACCACTAGAGCCGCCTGTCTTTTCTAGCTTGTCCATTAACGCCTTAAATTTTTCACGAGTAGCTGCTACTGCTGGATCAACTTCTGCTGGTTTAGTAGCTGCTCCTGCTGTTGCCGCAGCCTGATCGCTTTGTAGATCGCTTCCGTTGACTGCGGCAGCTGAACTAGGATCTGTTGGATCGTTTGTATCGGCAGCTGGCTTAGCTGCTGGCTTACCCTTATTAGGAGCACGAGCTAAAATATATGGATCTGTAGGGTCAGCGCCGCCTAGCCATTTCTGATCTTCCGGTGTTAATGCTGCCCATGCTGCTGATTTAGCAGGATCATTTGCCCATGGATTTGTTGCTTCGGCTTCTTCGATACTTTGTTCTTCTAACTCGTATCCAAATTCTTCTGCTAGTGCTTTAGCAATAGAACCTTTAAAGACAGCTTCGTCTGCTCGATCATGCTTTTTCTTTTCTTTATCTGACTCTTTATCAGCTTTTACGCTTTGGTGCCCTTGAACCGTAGTAGCAGGATGCTTCTTGCCACTCTTATCAGTCCAAGTGGTTTCTTTTTTCTTAGCATCAGGGCGATCTTCGGACTCAGTTAGAACTTGTTTGTTATTGATAGTTTCTAACTTTGTCATTAGTGCTTTAAAATCCATGTTTTTATCCCCAAAATCATATTATGTATTTATACATGCTCACTTAAGACATCACGGTAGCGAATCGCTAGTCTAGGCAGCAGCCGCCCACACACCGTAAACGTAACGGTCCTAAGGTGTGTTCTTATAAATCTTTAAGTGTTGCTCTTAGCATCCAGCTGTGTTTTCTGTGAGCGTCTTGTCTAGCAGCTAAAAAATCTGCAAGACCGTGTTCACCTGCTCTCTCTGCTAGATCAAACACCATCTTACAAATTCCAGCCATTTTATCGCTATCTGCTAACAACTCTTCAATCATATCTCTAGGACCAGGGATATTAACTTCGTCGTCGATTTGTGTTAACATACTAAATCGTTGAAAACTTCCTGGAGTGTAGCTGCCTGTCTTACGAATATTTTCTGCAAAATCGTCAATGCTATCGTATACTTCTTCGTAGATTTCGCCAAAAAGATCATGCAATTGTTTGAATAAAGAACCTTCTACATTCCAATGAAAGAAATGTGCCTTTAGATAAAAACTAAATTCGCTGGCAAATGCAATCTTAAGTGCTTTTTGTAATTCGTCCATAATTATTCTTTTGGTACACAGTTAGGAACTGTACGACCGCCTTTCTTTTTAGTGCCTACAGGTTTGTAACCCTTCCAGCATGGATTGTCTTTAGGATCTTTGAGTCCTTCAGTTAGGTCAAATCCTAAATGCTCTGCTATTTCTAAATCTGAATAGCCTAAACGAGCCATTTCAGCAATATCTTTGTAAGTATATTGTTCTTGTATACTTTCTTGTTCGCCTTTTGGTAGCATGTATGCTTTGCCGCCTGCAATGACGCCAATATAATTGCCGATGCCTCTAATGCCTAGCATTGCCATTGGTAGAGAAAACTTCTGTCCACCTCTAGGTCTAACACCGCCGGGTTCTAGCCAAACCATTTCATATTCTTGTCCGCCGACTGTAACAGTTTGAGCAGTACGGTCTGCCTTTTCAGCTTTAGGCATTCCTGCTCCGGGAAGTGTAGCTGGCGGTTCAGCAGGCGCCGTTGGTGCAGCAGGCGCACTTGTATCTTGTGCTGCCGGCTTTAATCCTCCAGTAACTTGTCCGTCAGGACCGATCGTAACACGCTCAATTACACGTTCTGCCAATTGGCGAGCACGATCTTTAGTACGTTCACTTGCTTCTGCTAACTCTGTTTCGACATCCTTAAAGTATTTGCCAATCATACTTGGTTTTGCATCTTCTTGAACGTTTAGAACGGGACTTGTAATTGTTTTTTTCTTAGTCGCAGTTTGCACTGCCATTGATTCTGCTGTTGTTAAACGATTGAGAGGACCCTTGCCCTCTACAATCTGCATAAATGATTTTATGTCACTAGAACCTTCTACAGGCTTTGTTGAAGCACCGTCTAAGGCCTGTAAAATTTTCTTCATGTCCATGGTATTACTTCTTTGCGAATGGGTTTTTCTTTTTGTCAGCAACTGCCTTTTTCATTGGCTCTTTCTTGTTGCCGTCTTTGTCCATATCTAAGAAGTCTGGTTTAGATCCTTCTTTTAAGCGACCGTCTTTCTCGGCACTCTTTAACATGTCGACACGATCTTTATATCCTGCAATTCCTGGCTTAATATCCTTGGCAGCTTTCTTTTCACCTGCTGTAGGATTCTTAACGTGTTTCATTGTAGTCTTTTCTTGATGACTCTCTTTAACATCGCACTTGCATGGAGTTTTCTTACATACCGAGCATGTACTTTCTTTGATTTTGCCAGCTTTCTTAGCTGCTGCAATTTTGCTACCTAAGTATTCATCCTTCCCAGTTTCTACTTTACCGTCACCATCATAATCTTTTTTAGCTTTTTTGGCTTCTTTAACTGGTGCAGTTGGCTTAGCTGGAACGCCTTCTGGGTCGCTTACTGCTGTAGTAGGTTTAGCAGGAGTCTTTTGACCTGTCATCTTATTATAAGCATTTGGGTCTTTACTCTTCATTAGGGCCGCACCTTGTGCAGGGGTTAACGGAGCTGTTTCGTTAGTGGATTTGACCCCGCCTTTCATAATAGTCTGCTTACCTGGATTAGCTTTGCCCCATGCCTTACTATCTTTTTCTTGTGCTTTGTCGTGTGCCTTGTCACTGGCTTTTTCAGCAGCAGACTTAGACTTAGCCTTGCTAGCTGGTTCTGCGTGTGGCTCGTCGCTAAATCTATCTGGATTATGTGTATGTCGAGTAACACCTGGTTTTGGACGAGTAATTGTACCACCAGTAGAACTTCTTTCCTCGTCAAGTTCTTTCTTATCAGCTTTAGCCTTAGCTTTCTTAGCCATTTCTTTAGCTTCTACTAGCTTTTGCTGAAATGCACGACGAACACTTTCACTGTACATGTCTGCATTCTCGACAGCATCGCCGTATTCGTTTACTTTCATTTCGTATTCCATATAATGATATACGCTGGCAATGTAGTCGGCAGCTTTAGTAATTTTAGCCTGTACCCAGCCATCTAGTTCTTGATGGTCTTGAATCATTTTAAATAATTTAAAGCTGTATTGTGCTAGTTTAAAAAGATCAGCACGGGCCATTTTAGCTTCGTGGTCATCTGGTCTGTTCATCATATCGTGCATTTGGGGATTCTCCAATTCTTTGTAATATTTATCGTTTTATGCTGCCGCCTGTGAGCAAATTTGCGCCCTTAACATCTAGTGCATTCTTAGCAGTGCCGTCTTTGTTTTTGTATGTTTTGCCTGTTTTATTCTTATAAACTGGCCCTACACTTACATTTCCTGCACTAGTACCGCCTACTGTAGCAGTTTCTTTGATGATAATTTCTTGTATTTTCATGATTCTAATGGTTTACTATGAAAGTAATGTCTGTGCGCTTTGTTAAAGTGCCTCATAATAACTCCTGCAACTTCGTGCGCTTCGTTTTCTTCAGGGCTTCCAGTTTCTCCGCTATTAGGTTTTAATTGACCATTTAAATGTTGTCTAAAATGTACTAATTCGTGAGCAAGCGTTCTAAGAATATCTATAGGGTGTCTGTTAGCCATACCTAAATCTATAGTAAGATTACTACTATCGAAACGGCCGAATGTTGGCTGTTCAGTATCGTTAACTTGCATAACTAGATTAATTTTTGGTAACTTATCTATATCTAGTACTTTCATTGCTATAGGAAAAAAGTCTTCAAAAACACTAAAATCAAATTGATGACTCTTACTTTCGTTTGTTTTCTTTTTACCGCTGCGCATGTTAGCCATCCAATGAGCTAACTGACCTCTACGGCCTCCTTGTTTTGCAATTTTACGTAGGGTACTAATTTTTCCTTTAGTAGGTACGTTATGTCTTTTACTGTCACCTTTGTCTTGAGGATTCTTTCCATCGGCAAAGTTTTCTCCTACATTATATCTAGGATCTAATTTTTGTTTAACAGGACCCTTTACTTTGCTAGGAGGATCAACGTCAGTAGTTGTTAATCCAGTTTTCATTAGATTTTTAATGTATTCGTGTTCTTCTTCTTCGCTACCAAATGACATAATGGTGCTAGGGGGCCCTGCACCGAAATCGTGTTTACCAAGACCTTTAAGGTTGCTAATATGTTGTCCTAACTTGTACCAATCATATACATCACTTACATCTACTTTAACTGTACCTGTAGGCATTGTGGGCTTTATTTCTGGCCCTTGTGGCGTATCATTGGGATGTTGATCTTCACCTACGTGATGCTTAACGCCTAGTTTGTCTCCAAGCATGTTGAGACTCATTGAATATTTTTTCTGACTACTAGCTGCACGTTTAGGATCCCAAGAGCTTTTATCACCTGTAAAGTTTTCGTAATTATCAGCATACTTTACCATCATAGCTAAAGGATTTCCGCTAGCTATAATACGTTCGATATTTTGACTATATCCTAATGTCTTATCCTTAGTTAATAATCCAACCGCTTGTATGACAATAGGTTCAAATCCTAATTTACTTAGTTCGTCGAGTCCTATGTGAGTATCTTCTACCACGTCATGTAAGAATGCGACCTTGACGGCATTACTATTAAATTTGCTTCCAAATATCTTTTTACCTGTTAAGGCCACTGCTCTAGGATGAGTCCAGTATGGCAATTTGCCGTACAGTTGATCGCCGTGTGCTTGTTTAATAAAGTCTAGTGTTTGTGCAACATTTAATTCATCGAGATGCACATCTTCATTCTTTTTACGACCTTGGCAATGGGCCTTCTGGCTAAACCCCTTAGGATTTGCACAGTTAATAGAGCGTTTATACTTATTGCTCCATTCTTCGTTTAAGAACTCACGTAGTAACATATTAACCTTCAAAGACGTCTAATGCTTCGTTCCAGTGTTTAATACGATCTTCAAGACCGATAGTGCCACCGTTAATACGTTTACTTAGTAAAACAATGTCGCCTGTGTCGCAAATTGCGTTCAATTGATTCTTATACCAAAACCAGCAGGCTGTAATTATGGCATATTCTGGTGTACGTACTAAGTCTGGATCGTTAGCTAGAGTATCATCGCCGAACAGATCACGACTACACTGTGTATAGTTTGAACGTCCGGTAATCTGTAGTATACCTCTACCACGGAACTTCCATCCGTCCCCTGATGCTTCGTTTCCATTTCCCATACGACTAGCATAAATCTTATTAGCAATCAGTTCTGGCTTACGCTCGTATTGTTTAGCTAGTTCATCGGTTGGAAAATATTTTCCAAATAGTCCTCGAAGTCCCTTCCAACCGTAGTTTAAGTTTTCTTGTAGAACAGTAAAATCACCACTTTCGTGCTGGCACTGTGCAACAAATCCTGCAACACGAGCTGGTGTTACAATTCCAAACTTTGGAAGATATTCGCACATGGCGTTATACCAATACGGCACTTCTTTATTCCTGTGTAATAAACTTGCTAGTTTATCTTGTGTAAATTCAAATTCAAAACTCATTTTTGCTCCTCTATTGGTCTTTCGCCGGTTAGGTATGGAAGACTAAACCAAAGTTTAAACCATTCTGGTGTCCCAGGCTGTATGTTATGCTTTTTCATCAGCTTACTTTTACTATTCCCTGTTACACTAACGTTGCTTCCTTGATTTATCTTATATTCGTGTAGTCTGGCTTGACTATTAATTCCTCCGAGATATTGCAATACTTTTAATTCGTGTACAATATCGTCGTTTGGTAATATACAATCATCCGGACTGTCAATACCTATGTTATCTGTAGTAACTCTATATTGTTTCATACTAATCTAAAGGCTTTTAAGTTTTTTCTAGGTGTGCCTTTATTAACATCAGGTGTGCTATTTTGTTTTGTAATAATACCAACACCTGCAGCATCTTCGTCGGTTTTCTTGGCATCATTAGTAAACTGTTTTTTAGTTGCTTTAACAATGCCGCTAAATCGTTTGTTGCCTCGTTCAAAGTCGCCTTTCTTGTCAGCAGAACTTGCATCTGAAGCCGCTGCTTTTTTATAACGACCTAATAGTTCAGTACTTAGTTCTGCTAATTCTTCTTTAAAATTACCTAACTTATCTTTTACTTTTTCAGCAGGTGTAGCATAATATTGTGTACTGCCTTTACCTCTTTGTGCCCAAACAGTATATGTTTTACCATCTTTACCTTGCAGCGTCATAGCATTATCAGGAACTTTCCCCCAACCAGGATTTTTAATTAGATATGCCTTTTGCCCACCAACTTCTACTCGAGGTTGTTGCTGATCGTAATAATTACCTGCTAATCCGGCGCCTATGCCTAATGCAGCAATTCCACCTAGTTTTGCCATATCAGAACCAATGCCTTCTCCTACATCTTTTTTCTCGTGGCTTCTAATATCGTCTTTTGTTAATTGATAGAGTTGGCCAGATCCTGGAGCATATACTATAATATATGGTCCTCTTAGTTTTCGAACAATTCCTTCATAGTTAGGATGGAATTTGTTATACCACCAAGTGATTCTATCACCGACTTCTATCTTGCCGTGTCCTTCAGCAATATCTTCTGCTTCATAGTCGTCTGCTGTTAAAGTTAATGCATACTTGATATACTTAGGTTGTTTTAATATTGACTTTAGTTTATCTAATCCGTTTGGAGTAAATGTCTGTTCCTTGTGATCCCACATGCCTGGAATATCACTTAGGTCGCTAACAATGTTTTGAATCTTTCCTTTGATTTCGGGTGAAATAAGTTTGTGTAGTAGCGATGCTGCTCTGTCATCTGCCCACTTATCAAAACCAGGACCTTCCGCCACACCTTGCTCACGCTCTGCCTGACGTTTTGCCCAACGCTCTTTGTTGCGCTGAACTTGTTGTGGGCTTGCTTTCTTTTCTTTGCTTAGAGCACGATCTAATGCTCGGTGTAAAATGCTTGCACCTTGTTTAGCAACATCCTTAGGTTTGGCAATACTATCTTTTCCTAATGTTGTTTCAGGACTACCTAGTTCGTAGTCATCTCGACTACCGTATTTGCTCATACTCTTACGTTCTCTAGATCCGCTATAGCCTTGCGAGTCCATTTCACCTAACTCAGGTTCTTTAACTTTTTTCTTAGCGGCCTTTGCTTTAGCCTTTTCTGCATGTGGTGCTAGATAGTGTGCTACAACATCAAAAAAAGGTTGACCTGCTACGGGAGTATCAGCATCGACTCCTGCTGCTTTATTAAATGCATCCCTGTCTCCTGCTGCTACTGCTGATCGGAGTGCAGTAGCACTACTTAATCTAGGAGTTGCTTGTTGCTCGATATTAGAAAAATTATAGAAGCCATGGGCACCTTCTTTCCCGTTATACTGTACAAGAGCTTTAGTAACCCAATCTTCGTCGGTATAAACATTAAGAACAACATCGCCGTATTTTTTATAAATTTTACTAGCTAATGTTAACCAACTTGTTTCTGGAACAATATGTCCTTTAATTTCTGGCATAACAGCTAGCATTGCTTTTACCTTAATGTCGTAAGGAAGCGGATCTTTTGGACCTTGCGTACTTTGATTTGTACCTACAAACCAAGCATCATTTTCGCTGGCCATTTCCCAAGCTGCACGATGGCCTTGATGTGGTGGGTTGAATCTTCCAAATATAATGCCGACACTTTGTTGCCTAGCTTCAAATAGTTCTCTTAATATCATCTTTTTTCTCTGATTGCTTTTCTTTTTCTTCGTGATAGAATTTTGTTTCTTCACTTTGAAGCTTATCACAAATTTCTTCTAAGTCTTGTTCGCTTAGATTCTCTTCCATTCCTTCTACAGGAAAGCTATTCTTATAGCATTCAAATGCATGTTTAACGATTGGAATAAATGCTTTTGCTGTTACTGTACGACCTGCATCACAATGACGGTTAAATTTTTGTAAGAAAGGATAATAATCTTGTCTGTAAAATTTAGGATCATTTCTCATAAAGAAAGTTAGATCATCGCCTAGATCGAAATCTTCTCGCTTGATGTTAGGGTTATATAGTTCAAAAATATGCATTTTTAATTTCCTGGATTTTCAGTCATAAAAAATCCCTCTTACGATATTTATCGCAAAAGGGATTTTAGGATTTAGCTTTTTACTGCCTTACGCAATGCTCTACAGTCTGTATATCGCCGCCTACGAACATTTTAACCATGGTTAACGTCTTTTCGTCCTTAACATAGAAGTAATACCCGCCCCAACTTCGATCTTTAGCTAATTCGTGCCTTGCACGTTTAGGTAACCTAACCTTATCAGGATGAGTCTCGCACCATTGTACAAAGCTAGCATAATTTTGTCTAGTTCTGCCCATTGTTACTCGAAAATTGTGATCTATATTTTTTACAATAATCTTTTTAAGATCTAAATTGCTTTCAGAACCTGGTGCTGGTAAACAAACGTATTTGACATTGGAAGTATTAACTTTAGCTAATTTTTCTACATCTTTTTCTGTATTAGTATAGAAATTAACATAAGGACTCTCTACCCTAATTGTATAATCAGTCATAGGAGTCATAGCAGCTACTAGTTTTAGTACATAATCTATATCTTGATCAGTAACGTTTTTAAGCCATGGCGCTTTAAACGTATTAATAGTGCTTATGCTTTTTTTAACATTTGCAAGATCTGCACCTCTAAACCAGCTGGCAGCTTTAGTGACAATTACAATTTTATACTTGTATTTGCCACTAAAGAGCCTAACAGTTTGTTTAGTTTGTATCGACGGCGCTAACTTCATCTGTAACAACCTTAGGTGCTTTGGCCTTTGCAGTTAACTTTAGTTCATTACTATCCACATCGATAACTAATCCGCCGCCATTTTTTAAATCTCCAAACAGCATCATTTTTGCTAACGGACGTTTAATTTCCTTATCAATAACACGCTGTAGAGGGCGAGCACCCATCTTAGCATCAAAGCCTTTTTCAATGAGCCAATCAATTGCTTCATCTGTAATTTTAACTTTAATACCTTTTTCCTTAACTTGGTCTTTAACTTCAACCATAAACTTACCGACAATTTTAATCATTGTTTCTTTTGTAAGTTTACCGAATGTAATAACACCGTCTAAACGATTACGGAATTCAGGAGCAAAGAATTTCTTCAATGCTTCGTCGCTGTACTTCTTTTCTTGCTGTCCAAATCCAATTGCATTTTTATCTGCATCGGCCGCACCTGCATTAGTTGTAATAATGAGGATTAAGTTACGGCAATCGGCAACTTTGCCGTTGCTACCTGTAATAAATCCATTATCCATCATTTGCAATAGAATAGTCGAAACATCAGGATGCGATTTTTCAATTTCGTCTAGTAATAGGACACAGTTAGGATTCTCTTGAATCTTAGTAATTAGCAATCCTGCATTTTCTTCAAAGCCAACATACCCAGGAGGACTACCGATTAGTTTACTTACACTGTGCTTTTCTTGATACTCGCTCATATCAAATCGAACAAGTTTAACACCTAAGTTTTTAGCTAAAGACTTTGCAGTCTCAGTCTTACCAGTGCCAGTTGGCCCCATGAATACAAATGATCCAACTGGGCGGTTATCTGACTTAAGACCTGCTTGACTTACAAGAATCTTATCAACAATGTCTGTAATGGCAGCATCTTGTCCATACACTTCTTGCTGTAGATTAGATTCTAGTGTTGCTAAGTTTGCACTTTCTTGCTCTGCAATCTTTTCAGTTGGCATGTTTACAACTTTAGCAAGTTCATATTGGATGCTTGCTTCGTCTACTGTACGGTCATCTGCAATTTTTAAGTTAAATCTAGAGCAAGCAAGGTCAATTAAGTCAATAGCCTTATCGGGCAATTTCTTATCTGTCTGATATTTGACGCTTAACTTAACTGCGGCTTGAATGGCATCATCTTTAATTTTAACGTTGTGGTGTTGCTCATAGTACTTGCGGATACCTTTTAAAATCTGAACAGCCATTTCTGGAGTAGGTTCGTCGACTGTGACTCGAGCAAATCGACGCATTAGCGCACGATCTTTTTCAAAGTACTTGCGATATTCTTCCCACGTAGTACTAGCAACAACTTTGATGTTACCTTTGCTTAGTGCAGGTTTCATCATATTAGCAAGGTCATTACTACTTTGCTGTCCGCCTGCTCCGGCACCACTTACCATGTGTGCTTCGTCGATAAACAGGACAGTCTTGCCTTTTTTATCAAGTGCTTTGATAACAAGTTTAAAGCGTTCTTCAAAGTCGCCGCGATACTTACTACCCGCAAGCATAGCACTGATGTCTAAGTTGTAAACTGTGTATTCCTTTAGGAATTCTGGTACCGCGCCTTTGACGATGTTGTAGGCAAGGCCTTCTGCAATAGCAGTTTTGCCGACGCCTGGATCCCCGACAAGGATAACGTTACTTTTACTGCGACGACCTAGTGCTAGAGCAATATTCTCTAGTTCATCGACTCGACCGATAACCGGATCGACCTTGTTCTTCTTAACTTGATCGTTTAAGTTACTAGTGAATGCCTTTAACGCACGTTCGCTTTGACCGTCTCTAGGTTCCTCTTCTTCATGCTCTTGAATTTCGGAGTTTAAGTAGTCTGCAAATTTATCCTTGTCGATTTCTGCCTGCTGAATGTAATAGTTTGCATAGCTACGTTTTTCGGCCATCATTGCAATGAAGACATCTGTAGGTTCGATTTTTTGACGACCATTAAACAACACCTGAGTGAACGCACGATTAAGTACACGCTCAACTGCTTGTGTTTTTCGAGGCTTTACATCTGGCTGATCTGTAATAATCTCGTTACATTTATTTTTAAGATAAAGCTCTAGGTTTTTCTTTAAAAAATCTGCATCTGCACCATAGCCAGTTACACACTTATGAAATGTTTCTTCACAGAGCATAGAAAACAATAAGTGCTCGATTGTTAGGTATTCGTGTTTTAGTTTCTTTGCTACATCAATAGCTTTTTCAAATACCAACTGTAATTCATTGCTAGGTTCAACCATTTAAAATCCTCTATTAGTTAGGTTTAGTAATTTTAGCATACACTGCTTCTAATTCTTGCCTTAATTGGTTATCTGTAACTGCTGGCATATCAATCTCTAAAATAACAACCAAACTGCCTGATCTTCCTGTATTAAGATCAGTAAAACCTCGACCACCGCTAGCAAACTCTGCTCCGTGCCGAATTCCTGGCCTAATTTTTAAAGGCATAACAGATCCATCGAGGCAGGTTACTGATTTTGTACACCCAAGCATAGCCTCTAATGCTGTTATAGTTAATGTAGTTACTAGATCGTTTCCTCTTCTTTCCCAGTTCGGTTCTTGTTCAATAAGTACAGTTACATTTAAGTTTCCTCGAGGCATGTTTGGAATAGAGTCATCACCTAAATCTGGGTATCTAATTGTTTGGCCGTGTTGAACACCTGCAGGGATATCAACAACTACAGTCTGTGCTCGTCCAGAAGGAGTATTAAATCTTGCCTCTATTTGGGTTCCCGTATAGCTTTGTTTAAGGCTAATAGATACTCTTATTCCTAAATCTCTATTTCTTCTACCTTGACCAAAACCGCCAAATGGTCCGTTTGGACCAAATCCGAACGTTGCTCCAAATATGTCGTGCATATTATGAAACCCGGGTCCGAAGTTGGCTGCACCAGCAAATGGATTATGACCATTTCTCTGTGCATTATACTGTGCTCGTTTTTGTTCGTCGCCTAGCGTATCGTAGGCCTGTGATATTTCTTGAAATTTCTTTGTGTCACCGCCACGATCAGGATGATTTTTCATAGCCAACTTTTTGTAGGCCTTTTTAATTTCATCCTGTGTGGCGTTTTCGTTTACACCTAAAATTTGATAGTAGTCCATAGTACTATTATATAGCACTATGTTCTAAAAGTCAATCTAATTCAGGAAAGTCTTCGTCAATCGGCGGCCTGCTAGGTGCAGGTTTTGCCATAGTAGGTAGAGCTGTTGCTACTCCAAATCCTGCCGCAGCGCCGGCTGTTGCAACTGCTGGGGCACCAAAACTTGACGCTGGGCGAGGTGCGCTTCCCATGCTGCTTCCGCCAAAGCTACTTGGGGTGCCTGGTGCTCCGAAACTTGCCGAAGATGTTGCACCGAAACTGCTTGCTGGCGCAGAGCTAAATGCTGCTGGGCCGCTTGGTGCCATTGATTGTAAACCGCCATTATTAGCGCCTCCTAATTTTTCTTGTGTGCGTCCCCATGCTGCTAGCCCTAGAACTGCACCCATTGCAATGTGGAATAAACCAGCACCCTGCAATGTTAGCGGTTGCCATTGGGTAATTTGTGTATGAGTAAATGTCTGTAATAGGCTCCATAGGATAGGGAAAATAACCATATCCATAGTACATACTACCATATACATCCAACCCATCATTGGACGCCACTTACTGTTCATCCAATCTTCTTTTTTCTTTTCACTGTCGCTCTTTACTTCTTCGCTCATTGTTCGCTCCTATTTTTTTGTTTGTTACATTCCTAACTTCTTAAGTGCATCTTTAGCTAGCTTGATACCCTCTTCGGCCGCCGCCGCGTCTGGACCTGCACTTGCACCTTTTGGTAATACACCTTCGCAGATTAATGTTGCAATGATAGGACTGATAGCAGAACCAACAGCAATACCAACACCTGCTGGAGTTCCCCACAAGTACGCATTACTAATAGTTGCATTGATGCTATTAGCAAGAACATTAAATGTTAAATTCTTATTAACTTGTCCTTTAACACCCGGAATCATAAACAAGCCTTCGTTAATGATGTAGGCAATAGAAGAACTAATAACCATAGTTTGTGCTTTGGTCATTTGCTTGCCACCTTGTGCGGCAAACCATGCTACCCATGTCATGCTGGCAGCAGTTGAATTAACAGTACCAGGATCAGCTGGTGCTGGCTTTGGAGTAAAGTAAGCAACAATACCTGTAGTCAATGCCATGTTTAGTCCAATACGACAAGCATTAGCATCTAACCAAGCATAGGCATCTTCTGCGGCCTTTTGTACAGCTTCTGCTCCGTCCTTATAAGCATCAACAGCACACTGGCTACCTTTCTTCCATTCGTCACTAGCAACGTTCACACCTGCCTTGGCAGCTTCTTCTGTGTTCTTTGCCACGGTGTTTGCTACACTTGCGGTTACTGCCGCAGTGTTGTTGGCAAGACTTACTGAATAGTTATATGCATCTGTAGCAGCCTTGCTAACGTCTTTGTAAGCATCAACCGCAGTGTTCTCAACTACTTTAACAGCATCTTTACCAGCGTCGACTAAATCTTTTCCGCCTTTTTCGATTGCTTTACCCGCATCATTAAGACCTTTACTGATGTCTTTTGTGCTTGGCATTTTAACTTTTGGTGTTTTAATTTTAATACCCATTTTAAATTTCCTTTATTAGATGAATAAGAATAAGCCATTAGCACTTAATGCTAGACCAATAGCCGCTACTCCGAAGCTAGCCCAGAACATTGGCATACTAACTGCTAGAATACTTGCTGATAAAACAACGATAGCTAACTGGTATGCAGTTGATGCATAACCGATCCACGGACTAGATTTCTTTGCTACTTCGCGTTCAGCCTCCATCTTACGTGCTTTAACTGCAATCTCTTTCTTGTCCGCTTCCATGCGATCTGCTTCCGCACGGAACTCTGCCTTCAGTTTAGGATCGTTAGTAGTTTTAGCGGCGATGTCAAAACTAACTAAACGATTGTTCTTTGCTTGATATTGTGACCACTCGTTGTTAGCACCTAGTGTACTGTTTAGTACCGTACTAGACAACTTGCCACCATACCAGCTGTTTACTGCTAGTAACAATGCAAATACACTAATAACCATACCTGCTTTGTCTTTAATCTTTGCTTCACGTTCACTACGTGAACCAGGTGCAGGCTTAGGAGCGTCTGGATCTTTAGGTTCTTTGTTAATTAATTTCAAAATTGAATCATGTAATGCCATTTAGTTGCTCCTTCAAAAGTTAAATAGGCGTTTCTTTTCTTTTTCATTTATAAACTTGTCAGCAATTTCTGCTGCTTTCGCTCTTACAATTGGATCTGGACTAGTTAGCATTTCATTTATTAATGCTATCTTTGCTGCCCTTACTAATGTTTCGTCTCGAGAAAGAGATTTTTCTACATCAGGATTTGTAGTAGCGCATCCTGCTAAAAATAATACAATGCTTAATACTAATAATTTCATTTTACACTTTCGTAAATTTTCTTTTGTGTGTCATACCATTCATTCCATCCTTCTACTTTTGTAGAACACTCATGGTATAATGTATAATTGTTTATAATAACTTTTAACATTTCTGTTATTGCAACACGATCACCTTCTATTTTTTTAAGATTCTCGCAGCGTTCTTTCAAAACTTGGGGAGCATCGGGCCATTTAGGTTTAATAGGTGCAGGAGTAGAACATCCTACTAATAGTGCAACAGCTAGCAAAGGTAACAGTTTCATTTTTTACCCTCCGCGGCTTTGTTTAGTTCAGTTGCTTGATTATGTAAGTCAATAATTTCTTTAGGCACAGGACATTGTTCTACGTATTTGATAATTTCTTCTTTTTTAACAACTTCTCTATCAACATACTTGATAATGTCTTTGCCTTTTTCTCGAACAACTTTAGTTTGAACTTCTACTTTAGTTTCGATTGCTCTACTAGCTGCTGCCGCTTGGGCATTGGCAGCATCTACTTTTTGCTGCATTTCTGCAATTTCATGTCTCCACTTGGCTTCGTTAGCATTCATGCCTTCGAAGTAGACACCTGCTGCTACTGCAATTATACTAACAACTTGAACAATTAATGAATACTGCTTAATAAATGGAATAGTCTTTAATAGCCAGCTGGCTAGTATTCCGGCAAGACCTGTAAGTAATACTAGCGTCCAAAACCATTCAGGTAACAACCCTAACATCCAAGATAATTGCCACATTAGATTTTCTCCAGTGCTACAGCATATCCATTATTTTCAAAAATAAATGCTGAACCGACTTTTGTAATGTTATAGTTTCCAATGTACTTAGTATAGAACATAATTTCGCTCATGTCCTTACTTTCTAACATTATTTTACCTTCTGCATCATTGTAAACTTGATGTTTATTGCCGAAGTCTTTAATACGCATCCTTAACGGTTCTGCATACATTTTTTGGAATATTAAATCATCATGATCAATACTAACGCTTTCTAAATAACTACGGCCAAAGAAGTTACTAAAGTTGTTCATAGAACTTTCTTGAATTGCTTGTTCATAATCAATTTTTGTCTTTGGTATAGTCTCATTTAAATTGTCTGCATTTGCATCCATACTATTGAAACTCTTATAATACCTAAATTTAAAATCTTGTAATTCTGTTAAGTTTTGCAGGCCGCTTAACAATTCTAAAATTTGCTCATGTATTCTTTTGTTTCTTTCAATCTCAACAAATACTTTATATTTTCCACCGCTGAGTTCGCCAGGGCTAACATCCGCATCTAACACAAAGTCATAGCCATTTTCTACAAATTCAACAAGATCATCTGCTGGTTTTTTACTGTTTACAGTAAATGCTAAAACTACAATATCTTTGTCTTCTCCCATCTTACTAGCATAACTGTCAACTTCAAAAATGTTGTCAACTGTTAACTTGAGATCACCTGCTAATAATCCTTCTTTAAGCTGCTGCATTTGCTTCGCCTCCTGTAGGTGCCGGTGGAACTGTCGGTGCTGCAACTGCTGCTTGTTCTGCAGGCTGTGCTGGAGCAGCATCTACTCTTTCGCTTCGAATGCCCATACTTTCTTTCATCTTGGTCATATAGCCATTATAGATATCTTCTACTAATTTTTTAGGCATCATTATTTCTACTAACCATACAGGAGTACGATCTAATTTTCCTTTTTTTGTTCCAGGCCGGAAATCATCCGGGCTCTTAATGTTTCTAGGCTCAAGTAAATGAGTTTTTTCATATCGAACTTTGCAGCCGTAATCGAGTAATCGTTTAGCTGCCATAGGATCTGGCATCTTTTCACGAGGCCACATAAAGCTAGCAGTTACCCAATGTCTTTCAACAACGGGTCCTGATGCTAGCTCTCCGTCCTGCCAATTTTTATATACGTACATATTCATTTCATCTAACACACGCTCAAAGTCTTTTAAGGTGCTTAGTGTTGAATTTGTACTATAGATTGATTCTACGTTTTTAATAACGTCAAGTATGTCGTGCATAATGTGTTCCAGAATATTCTATACTTATTTAGCTGGTTTAAATTTATATATTATCAGTTTAATACGAGTCCAAAATAGTAAATAAAGATGTAGGACCTCTGTAGAGATTAGGCGGTCGCTACATGTCCTGCTTTCATAAGTGGGAGATAACCTTAATGAGTAAAAACAGAGTGAAGAAACGTTTTACTTCAGATGTAAACGTGATTGATTTTCATGCACATATTCCTGCAAAAAAGCAGCGAGTCACCTTGTTACCACGTAACAAACACCAAGAATCTTATCTATTCAAGCTAAATGATGACAACAAGAATATCTTGTTTGCCATCGGTCCAGCCGGAACGGGTAAAACACTTTTGGCTGTGCAAATGGGAATCAAACTTTATCAGGAAGGTAAAGTTGATAAAATCATTGTTACAAGACCCGCCGTTTCCGTAGATGAAGATTTAGGATTTTTACCAGGTACGCTAAATGAAAAGATGGCACCCTGGACTCGTCCGATCTTTGATGTTTTAGGAGAGTATTACCAACAAAAAGACATAGAGAACATGCTCTATGAAGGAGTAATTGAAATAAGCCCACTAGCCTATATGCGAGGCAGAACATTTAAAAACGCATACGTTATTGCAGATGAGATGCAAAACGCTACCCAGAATCAAATGAAAATGTTACTTACACGTCTAGGAGAAAATAGTAAGATGGTAGTAACAGGAGATTTGAATCAAGCAGACAGACTAAAAGATAACGGATTAATAGATTTTATTGAAAAAGTCAAAGGTAAAAAACTTGACCATATAGATGCAGTCTATTTTGACCACCACGATATTGAAAGACATGAAGCAGTAAGGGAGGTGCTCGAAGTCTACGGTGATTAAAAAAGGGCCCTTGTGGCCCTTTTAGTTCTTCCCCATGCCATTCGGCCAATCTAAGCTGAATAGTTTTTCTATGTCTAAATCATAATAGAAGTACTGCGTTCCGTATCGAGGAACTTTTACGACCCATTCTCCTCCTATTAATACGCCACTTTGACTGCTAGTAGGACCATTCCACGAGTCTCCGGCCATACCAATACAATTGTCGACAGTTATTACAGGTATTCCAGCTAGATAAGAGATCATTTGAAAATGAGCAGTATGCCAATCGTCCATTACTTGATCATACAGTTTGCCTACTCCTCTGTCTGCATTAGTAGCATGTAGAAATAGTTTTGCCCCATTTGCAAAGGCCATGCGTGTTAAATCCGGATAGTTTGGCCTACCATAAAAATCATTGCAGATAAATGCACCTGCAATTAAAGGAGTGTCGTTATTGTCTGTGAACTCATTCAAAGGAACCACATATGTAGTACCAGACGGAATAATGCCTAATTCGCCATCGTGGGGAGTACCAATAGTTTTATCTACAGCAGTATTAAAAGATCCATCTTTATTGTAAAATCTTATTTGATTTCTTTTAATGTTTATGCTGTTTTCATTTTCAACCCACATAGTACCTAAACACAATGCTATTTTGTTTTTAGCGTACTGTTCTATTTCAGAAAGTGCGTCAACTAGGTCGGTAGTATCCCATTCTTTATGGTAACCGCTTAAAGAGCCCTCGGGAGTAAGTAGATAATCAACTTGATTATTTTCAGACCAATCGATTGCATCTTTAATGTTTTTAATATTCTGATCTAAATTATTAGTACAGGCAATCTGTGCACCTGCAAATCGTATAAAATTATTCATTAATGTTTTTCTCTATCGCTATTAAAACTAATCACAATTCTTTTAGATGTTTCGTTAGCTCTTACTCCGTGCTCTAACCAGCTTGGGAATAGATATAAATGCCCTTCTTTGATATTAATCTCAGTAGTTAGACTAGAGAAAATATTATTATCTGCACCATCTGCTGGTAAATCGTTCATTTTACACGGTGCTATAGGTGAATTAAAAAATAAATTACTGCTGCCAAATTCGAACGATGGGTAAAAAGCTCCACTTACAGTACTGCCATAGTGGCGATGGCTTTCTACACTGCTACCAGCACTCATTATATTATACCAGCTGTTGGTAAGATAAACTTTTTCTAAGCCAGCGATACTAGCATAATCAAAGAGGCATAGTTGAATACTATCTTTTAAGTTGTTAAGTCTAGGGTCGTGTAGTATAGAAAATGTGCCAAAACTACTAATGCTATTAGATAACAATCCGTGTTGATTACAAAGATGTTTAGTTTCTTCGATTATCTCTTTTAATAAACTTATATCCGGGTGAAGGGATAGATCAAATTCGATTACGCATGTCGGAAATAAGTTAAAAGTTTTTTCAATAGTGTAATCTTTGAGATTCATTTTAATTTACCTATAAGCTGATTAACTACTATGCCACTTTTTTCTAAAAAATATTTTCCAGCGTCGTCTTTGTAATTTTCGCTATAAAAAACTCGACGCACCCCGGCTTGATGAATTAACTTAGCACAATGAATGCAGGGAGCAGTAGTAACAAATAAATCAGCATCAAGACCGGATTCGTTAGATTTTGCCAATTTTGCAATAGCATTACTTTCTGCATGAAGTACTTCATCTTTAGTAACAAGTCGGTATCGGCGATTAGATTCGACAGTAGGATCGTATTCTTCAAACGGCCAACGTTCTTCGATCTCATCAGGATCTAACCAACCGCCAGCGCCCCCGTCCATATATTCTTTATATTCGCATTCGTTATCCCATCCTACTGGCATCCCGTTATAACCGATCGAGATAATACGGTCATCCTTAACAATAATAGCTCCTACTTTTCTTCGTTGAGCGGGACTCAATTCTGCAAATCGATATGCAGTGTCCATGTAGGCTTTTAGAAATTTTTCTTTCATAAATGACTTAGTCTAATCAATGTAGCGGCAAGATTAATTTCCGGATCAATAACAAGCGTATGATCTACTAGCCCTTGCTTGATAATAAGGATTGCCTTTTCTTGTAGAGCTTCTTCTCCAAAGATTGCTACGTTGTCATACAACCAACGATAGATTTCCTCCATCTCTTCAGGACGAGCCTGTCCGCAAACTAGCTTACGTGCTTCGTTAATTTTGCCTTTCTTAAAAAGCTCGACCATTTCAATTTTATAGTCTGCTTCTCCAGCATCTCCTTTTTCAGGGGTGTGCAATTTGCCGTCCATACTATTCATTTGTACCATATTGATACACTTGCGTAAATCCGGGTAAGTTGCTTTAACAAACGTATCTAATGTATCAAGATCGAACTCTACATTTTCCTCAACTAAAATTGTTGCAACACGAGCAGTGAACTCAGTAATATCAACACGCTCGATATGGAATCCTTGACAACGACTGTGCAGTGCAGGAATGATACGATTAGGATAGTTACAAGTAAGAATGAAGCGAGCAGTGGTATGATATTCTTCCATAACACCGCGTAATGCTGCCTGTGCGTTCGGGGACAAATAATCTGCTTCATCAAGCAGTACAATTTTAAAATCGCCAAACGGAATCATTTGTACAAAGTTGACAATCTTGTCTCTAACATCCTCGACACTGTTTGTACGACTTGCATTGATTTCTAAAATGTCTAAATCATTAACATCTAGCTCGTTAAACAGAATTTTAGCAAGGGTAGTTTTTCCAATACCTGCATTGCCGCTAAACAGAAGATGCGGGATGGTTCCTTCTTTAACCCAACGATGTACTTGATCTTTTTGATGATCATCTCTAAAGACATATCCGTCTAGTTTTTTAGGACGATATTTTTCTACCCATAGTTCTTTCATAATTGCACCTTTAATAATTTGTCTGCCTCTGCTTCTACTACACGTTGCCTTAATTCAGATGTGCTAAACGAATGTTCTCTTTTATTAAAATAAAATTCAATACCTCTGCTAATGCATTCTGATCGTCCTGTAAATGCCCGATGTTCGTACTCGTCTCCAAGTATTCTAACATTAATAGGATAACTTAGCAATATGTCCGTTAGTTCTTTTTCAGTACTATACGGGATAATTTCGTCGACATACTTACAAGCCTGTAATTGAACAAACCTTTCAAACATACTCTGTACAGGTTTGTTTTTAGTATCAGGTCTATCAATAGTTGGGTCCGTCTGCAACCCGACAATCAAATAATCACATACTGACTTAGCTTCTTTGAGCATAATAATATGCCCAGCGTGGAATAGATCAAATGTTGAACAAGTAAATCCTATTTTCATACTACTTCTTCAACAATTCCTACAATTTCTGCGACCACTAGTAGTACGCCAGCAACAAAAAAGTTGCCAATGGCAAGATTTGCACCTGCCGCAATTCTAAAACCACTTTTAACCAAACTAGCATAAAAGTGGCCTTTGCTTGTATCTTTGGGTTGGATTTCCATTAGTTCACCTTAACAATTTCGCCGCACTCTCCGTAACGGACTTTATAGACTGAAAACGTAACAGCATCATGTAGAGTTTCAAATACTTTACTCTGTGCTCTTCCTAAATTATAAAAATATACTTCATACATAAAATATTATACACAAATAAGAAAGGGCCTGTCAAGGCCCTTTGAGTTACTTGCTCACAAACGGAGCTAACTCCGGAGGCACCCACCCTACGGGTTTCAATACCTTACCGTCCTCACGTTTACGAACTTTACCAGTTTCTTTATCAATCTTGGCAAAGTTAGTACCCATAACTTCTTTCCAACCACCCTCTCCGTTAAAACCAGCACTGTGAATAGCACCTGTTGTAACAACAATAAAATCGAGTAGAGCATCTAACTGTTCTACACGGTCACCGCTGTCTAATGCTACTTTAAGTTCTTTCCATTCCTCTTCCATGAGGTTGAGGTATAGTTTGTACTGTGCTTCATTAAATTCGCCTACTGTTTGATCGCAGGCCCGCATAAATTTTTCTTGGTCTCTAAATGTATTTGTCATAGTGGTTGTCCAAACATAGCATCATCTTCAGGTGCCTCATCGGACACCATCATCATACAATTAACGTCTACTTTGCGAATGATTTTTTCGCCCTCGGCATCTTCTATCTTAATCCCTCGAGTCCAACGACCGTGCTCCATTAGAACCCATTGACCGACTTTGACATCTTTTTGCTCAGGGCCTACAGCATATACTTTAGCCCATCTCGGGTGTATACCATGTGTCTTTCCGTCATCGCTAAGAAGTACAAGGCCTCCTCTGCTTTTTTGTTCACCGAAATTCATGTCGATTACAATAACTCCATCACCTAATGGTCTAAGTGACGAAACTTTCCAAGCATTAATATTAATGCCCGTATGAACCGGCATCATTTGTGCTAGTTGTGACATATATCCTCTTATCTTAAATCTGTACTATCTGTGTGATATTCTGTGCTAGATTCTTCGCGCTTTTTAATGATTTTACCATTTGGTCCTAATTCATCGCCTCTTGCGTTCATTCTAGCGTTTCCTACTGCTAGTGTAGTTTCGTTTTTAATTCTTAGTTTATCAAGGTCAATTTCTTTTCCTTGCATAGTCTTATAAACTTTTCTAGGTGCTGGTTTCATAGCCATAATAATCTCCTTATGGGTTATACTAGTACTTATCTCAAGAATTCTTGCCAGTCCAAATTATATTTTATACTATCGATCCTATGAACACCAATAAGATAAAGGATATAACTAGCGACACTACTTCCACGACCTACTCCCCAAACAATACCGTTTTTTCTGCTAGTGTCTACGAAATACTTTAGCCACCGTAACAGATCTAGCATGTTTCTTTCTCTGTATTCTTGTAATTCGTCTATAAGACGTTGATAATTTTCTTTAGGACAAATATGTACTAGATAACCTTCTATATCCATTTGTTTATACTCGTCTGGCATAAACCAACTAGATTGATTTATCTTATCAAACTCTTCTTGAGATAGTGCCGAATCTACTGTTTTATTCTTTACTTCTAGTTGGTTTAAGAGTTTAATAACGTCAGGAGTAGATTCTGCAAAAATTTGGTCAAGGTGCTCTAGATGCCCTTTATAGAACATACTAAAGATATCTTGTTCTTGAAATATTGGATTACCGAATGTGTCTTTTAACATTCGCTAATTTTACTTAACATTAATTAATTTGTCAAGCTCAGGACTCTTCGTTTGGTGTTGTTGCCAGGTTCTTGCTTGCCTGGCCCGTAATTCTTCACGATACAAATCTAGAAACATAGTAATTTGTTGTTGGACCCACGGATTGTGGGCCTGCCAATATTTTTTACTAAGATCCTGTATTCGTTGCTCGATTTCGGAATCTTTTAGTTTGCTATAATCTTCTGCTAGTGGGTGCATAATTATTAAGGTGCAAATTGTCCAATTTTCTTTAGGTAAACGGTATTTCCACCGTCTACTGTCCATGCTTCGAAAACATGATGTTCATCTGCCGCAGTATTAATAGTATAGGTAGAAGTTAATCCAGTGTCGTAAATGACATTACCGCTAGTTGTTGCCCAACTTACAGCTCTAGATGTAGCATCTAAATTTTTAAGATCGACTGTAATTTTAGCAAATGCGCCGCCGACAACACTAGGCCATTGACTAAATGTTAATGTAAGATCGTCGCCTATTGTGTATGTAAAATACTCTGCTACTCTATAATCAATATTTGTGTTAGCAGTGATAGTACCACTACCTAATACAGAACCAAACAATCTTCTTGTTTCCGCATTTTCTAAAATAACGCCGTTAAAATCGTTATCGTTGTCTATCTTAGCTGTACTAGTGTTTAAACCTGTTAACGCAGATACTACATTTTGTAGACTATCTTGAGTATAGCTAAAGTTATCTCTAAATCCTTGACTGTTGTTGTCTTGTCCTGCAACTGGAAATGCAGCGTCTATTGAGTTAGCTGCTGTAGATGCAGTAGTAATATCGGTTGAAATGGTCATGATACTGTTGTCCTATCGTTCTTAAATGCGATGTATTTATCGGCACCGTAGCCGGTGACTGAATCAATTACGTAACGGTCAATTACATAATCAATTTGTTTAAAGTTAAAGTTAACTTGCCAAAAATCTGGTTCGTTAATTGGATCTTTATTATTATTGTTTTGTATACAGGTGTAAGTAAAGTCTTTGTAGTTAATAGTATCGCCTACTTTGTAGTACCTTGTACTTAGCCAAGCTCCTTTACTTCCTGTAACTAAACGATTTTTTATAGTTAGTAGAATATCGTCGGCTTTTCCTGGCTTGCAATAACATAGTGGAATGGCCTTAATATAATCCAGCTCTGTTACAGATCCTGGTTGTATACTACGCATCCAAAGCGGTAAATAATTTCTTTCTTTTAATCCTAACGATTTAATTCTTTCTCTCCAAATGCTAACACTTGAAGGAAACTTAATGCTAGTCTCAGGATCGTCTACAAATACACCAGTACTGTCGATGGTTACATTAAACGGGTCAGGAGCATTCCAGAACTGTGTGTCTAATGTAAACGGACCATTATAATATTGATTATTTTGATCTACTGTGATACTTCTATTATGACCTTCGGTAAAGATTTTGTTAGGTAGATATTTTCCGTTAGATTCTAACGGATCTATTACATCTAAATAAATTACTTCGTAAACAACATCTGTTGTTCCGGGAACATGTGCAACTGCTTTTTTAATATCACCTAATTTAAACTTTTTAAGTTTATGATTTAATCCAACAGCAGATGCAACTTCAGCAGCACTTTTAGTTTCAATACCTGCAAATATTAACATCTTTAATTGATCTTGTAATCCAAAATTAGGATCATTTGGTCTATAAACTGATTCAACAGGAAATATATTATAGTCTGTAATAAACTCTTTGAATAATGATCTTTGTTCTTGCTTCAAGAAAGGTCTAACATACAAGTTACTGTACAATCTATCGTTTGGTGTTTCTACATATAGAGTAAATGTTCTTGAAATTGCACTGTACCCAAATATATCTCTAGACTCTACAGTAAATGTATAACTCTTGTCGATTGTAGTCGATCCTGCATCTAGTATAAAATCACTGTTGTCAAATGTTGTAATACCTGGATTACCTACGGAACCATATTGGTTAACCTTTCCTACGATTTCTCCGTCGAGGTTTAGAGTTAACCCAGGAGGAAGTTGTCCAGATTGAATTGAATATAATAATACAGAATCTGTTATTGTACTCGATGCTCTTACAAACAGGGTACTAATATAATTAGCGCCTATGCTTCCGAGATTCTCGGGACTTATCCAAGACATTACACTATCTACTTCTCCAATCAAGGTAACATTAAATGTTCTTGTTGAACTAGCAGTTTCTGCTTTATCACTATATCTAGTTGCCTTAACACTAAAACTATAGTCTTTAGTGATAGCAGGCTGATAAGGAATAACGCCAAAGACTTCAGCAGTTCCTGGATCAATTTGTAATCCTGGGGGCAATTCGCTGCTGTTACCAAATTCTAAAAATGTTCCGTTCTCAAATCCGGATTGTAAACTAGGAGTAACAGTTAATAAGAATTCTGTTGAAGATACACTTGTAACATTAACAATTTTATAAACAGTCGATCCGGCCCCAGGAACATAATCTTCTAATGTAAAAAGTTGATTTGCTTCTGGAATTGCCGAAGCTGATCTTATTCTAACTTGATTTTTTCCTATCTTGTTTTCATTTACTGACGAAGTATAACTGTATCCATACATTTCAGGATTAACAGATATTAATTTGTAATTAATCGGTCCTACTTCTAGCGCATCATATGTATCTAGTTTAAGAGTTAGATAGTTGTTGGCTCGTTTAACTCCTAAGTTACTAGGAGTAATCCATATAGGAGCACGAACATAAGTACCGTCAACAGTAAATGTTCCGCTACCTGCACTAATTGCAACTGTGTCTGCTCTAAAATAATCATCGCCTACTACAAATATTTTAAATTTTCTAGTAGCAAATGTATCCCCGTCAGTTACAGTTACTAAAAACTCATAATATCGATTTAACTTTCTAGTCGGTAATGAAGCAACTGAAAAGTCGTTATTAACACTGTCGTAGACGTAGCTATCATAGCCGTTTGATGGTCGGTATCCAAAGTCAAATGCAGCGGTATCATAAACTGCGGTATCATAAGATCCATCGCCCGCAGTTTCAGGAATGGCTAGAGTGGGCTGTATCCATCCTACTAGTCTACCGTCTTCGGTTAAGATTAATCCAGGAGGAAGGTCACCGCCATTCTTTGGCTGAAAAAATCTTAGTGTTTGTCCGGTGGCAGTATCGAAGTCAGTAACTATCAATTGAAAATCAACATACGAACTATCTAATATAAAATATTGATTATTAGTTCCGATGGCAAGGTTCCCTTCAGGTGTTTCCCACTCAGGTTCGTCACTGCCTTCGATGGTCCAAAAAAATGTACGATCAGAAATCTGATTATTATAACTTGCACGTACAACAAATTCGAACTCTGTAGATCTAGGAACTTCAAAAGGAGTTCCTACTACTCTATCCCCTTCTATTCTAAGGCCTATAGGTAATTTTCCAGAAATGATCGAGAAACTAACATTTTGTGGATTAGCAATACCTGTATATGATACAGGTAGGGACAGGTCAATTATGCTACGTTCTTGTGTAACAGAAAACTTATAACCAGATTTTTGTGTCCAGATAGTCAATGCCATGCTTACGGAGTCCTTCTTATTCTTGTTCTAGGAAAAACTGCTCCAGAAATCGGTCTCGGCATAACATTAAGTTTTGGCACAGTTTGACCAGTCTCTTCTCTTTCTTTTTTGTAATATAAAAATAAGTTAGCTGCACCTTGTAAATCTTGCCCGTCTGCAGGCCCGCCCGTTGTTGCAGTTAGTTTATTTTCTTTTGCATAAGCAAGAATATATGTTTTTGCCTGCTGTTGGTTCATGTAAGGATACACTTCTAATGCACAAGCAAGAACACCGCATACTTGCGGACTAGCCATACTAGTTCCACTATACTTTCCTAAATAATATGAACTATTTCTCGGATCATTAATGCCACTAGGTAATGCACTAATGATATAAGTTCCAGGTGCCCATAAATCAACACCAGGACCGCAATCGCTATAAATTACTTTTTGATCTATTTGAATACTATCTACCGAACCTACACATATCGCAGGTAGTTCAAAATCTCCATCGGTTGCATTATCATTAGCAGTTGGACTAGTACCTCTCATATAATAGTAAGGTGAAGATACACTATCCGGATACCTAATAGCCATTTCAAATGTATTGTTCCAGTCTGGTCCTCCAGGCACATCGTGCTTCCATCTGCCGTTACCCGCAGCACCTACCATAACAATTCCTTCTGCATAGACATCTTCTAAATCAACATCACATGCAGAAACTCTTGCAGGGATTCGCTGTCCAGAAATAAATCCCCAGTTGTTAAGCTGTTCTGTAGAGAACCCGGCACCTGCACTTTTTCTATTGTTTACTCCAACTTGCAAATCAATTTGCGAAGGATTATTTTCGTAGAAGGTAAATTCGTTGACCATTCCGGGACTACCTAGCACCCCTACAGTACTAGCATTACCTTCTACTCTGACACGATATGTTCTGTTTGGAGCAACACCTTCGACACCGTAGTAAATTCTTTGTACGCTATTGTCAGATGAGCACCACATGATTTTAGGAAGATTAGGATTTAGTACACTAATACCGCTCCAAACTGTAGAACCACCGCCGAATGTTAGATAGTGATTAGTACTTACATATATTTGAGAATAGGTAGTTCCAAGATATTCTATGCTAAATGGTAAAGATAGAGTCCAATAACCGTCGTCGTTATTTCCTACATTAGGTGTAGTTGATGCAGTTAGTGAAGCTGCTCCTAACAGATTTGATGTAATGTCGGTCACTGTTGCAGAAGCACTAGTAGATTCTGTAATAACAGTTAATCTCATAGCAGTTGCTATAGCTAAATCTTCACTGGCTCCAGCAGTATCTAGTACAGTATTAAATTCAATAGTATACACTGAACTGTTAGTTAAACTTACTGAGTTTTCCTCAATAATCGATTCCACAGTTCCTCCGTTATTAGTTGAACTAAGAGGCCCACTAAATGTACTTACTACAGTTTCGCCTTCTTTAATAACCACTTCTACTTGAACACTCATTGTTCCTATAACTGCGTCCGCAGCAACATTACTAATAAAACTTATATCAGCAGGCCCTTGCACAGTAATAGAATAAGAGCTCTCGGGTGCTAGCAGTTGAGTTAGAAATGCAGATTGTCCTTCTTGAGTCCATGCTGTGGGTTTTGTTAAAATGCTTCCGCCAGGAGGAGTATAAGGACCGACGGTAGAAATCCTGTTACCACCGTTTTCAAAATTTAATAAATTTGCAAGTCTTGCATTAGATGTACAAACTCCGCTAACTCCAGTATAAGTAACAGCGCCGGATGGTGTATATCTAGTTCCTCTATAGGTAACAGCAGTTATGTCACTAAATGACCATTCACTAGGAAATATACTCATGCCCCAGCTATTATTAACAATTGTCGGATTCTTTCTATTAGTTTCTGGATTAACGCTCTTATTTCTGTGAAATGCTCTTATGTAATCAAATACAAAACTAAAATCTCCAGGGTTTCCGGCATCGTAATAAATGTTATAGATATTAGCATCTCTAGCCCATCCCTGGGTATTACCTGCTACAGTACCTGCAACATGAGTAGAATGATCTCCAACTCCGTATGTGTAATTTCCGTTTGTACCGTTTCCTATTTCAGCGTTATGCTGTCCCCAATTGTAGGCAATTGATCGTTGACCGCCTGTACCATCTGCGTTAACAGCAAATTCAGGATGATTCCATACGATTCCATTCATATCACAAATGACCACATCAACATTTCGACCAGTTTGTGCTAGTGTTATAGTTCCAGTTTGTGCAGCAGTGCCGCCAACACCACTACCTTCATAACCAGTCCCGCCCCAGTTAAGTATTTGACTGTCTCTAGTGCAACGTAGTAACCCCCAGTTTTTCATGTTGCTACTGGTAGTTCCGGACTTATCCCATGCTGTTGACGTTTGTGTTTCTGCAAAAGTTCCTGCTTGAATTCCTAAGTATTTAGGAGCTAGAGTTACAGATTTAATTCTAGGATCTTGTCTTAGCTCTCCAGCCTCCCAATCAGCTAACAGGTAGTGCGTATTTCTACTAGTAGTTCTGCGATGAACACATTTTACACTTCGTGTTAATTCGACATTGTTAGGAGCTTTACCTTCTGTTTCTAAATCAGCATAGACTGATTCGAGATCTTGAAAATTATGAACCGTAACAATATATTCCCTTCGTCGAATATAATCTGATATAGACATCTTATACCTCTAATTGTAGAGCAGTAACGGTAACTGTGATAGTAGTTGTTACACCTGATTTATTTGTAATAGTGCAAGGTATAGACGAAGTAGGTATAGTTTCGCTACTAAATCCTATAGCACCTGGGCTTATTAATATAGTTTCAGCACCGGTGGTAATAATTTCAGCAACAACGCCAGCACCAGGCAACGGATCAGTACCTTCTAGTCGACTAGCATCAGCGGTTCTAGCAGCAACACTGGTATATAATCTTACCCATGCTGCACTACTTGTTTCAATTTTATATAGAATATACCCTTTATATCCAGAGACTGTTGCATCTTCTGATGCACCTGCACCCAATGAAGATGTAGTAACTGCCGGCAAGGTGGATCTTGAAGAAAATCCAGAAGTTCCTGATCCCCAGCTTAATGTTCCTGCACCGTTAGTGACTAGTACTTGTCCGTTTGTTCCGTCAGTGGCCGGCAAGGTCCATGTTACGTTGCTACTAACAGTTGAAGGCGCCTGAAATGCAACCCAATTACTACTATCACTGTCGGCAAATCGTAAATCACTTTGCGCATTAAGCTGTACATTGCCAACCATTTTAATGTTAGTAGAAGTTAATGTTAGGTCTGTACCACTATAGTTTTGCAAACTGTTGACTTTCCATACACCTGCTGCACTTAGTTCTGCACGAATAGCTGTAGCAGTTCCGTTGTTAGTAGCAAAGCTAAATTTTCCAGGAACATTCGTCGAAGTTGGGACGCCGTCGACAGTTACTGACATAGCTGCACTTAAAGTCTGTGCTGTGGCATTTCTACCAAGGAACCAAATATCGATAATGTCATCGCCATTTAATAATGCAGCAGGCGCTGATCCTTGACCTCTTGTTCTAAGGAACTGAAAATTGACAGCATCAGGTGTATCATGGTGTTGTGCAAATGTAAAACCGTCTTGTGTACCTGATGCATAAGAGTTTCTAGTAATATATACATTACCATCAATTAGATTCGTATTGTTACCAATAGAAAGGACTCCAGTCGGTGAAAAATTAAGTTGACCTTCATGGGTAAAATTACCTAAACCGTCAACACCTATTACTCCATTAAGTAATACTTTTCCTCCAACACCCGGATCGATATTAATATCAACACCGTCTGCTGAAACAATATCAAACCCATTTACATCTAAGTTTCCGCCCAATTGTGGTGATGTGTCATCTACGATATTTCCAGTGCCCCCGCCACCGCTAGAAATAATATTTCCACCGGCGGTAGAACCGTCTCCCACGTAGACTAATTTTGTATCTGTAGTATAAAGTAATTCACCTTCGGCAGGAGTAACTGTTGTTCTGTCTGTTGAAAGACCCCTACGTAATTTTAATGACATTGTATGCTCCTAATCCTTAAAAGGTTCCTAAATCTAATGTAAATCCAGCTGGCGATGAAAATGAACCAAAATCTAAGTCTCCACCACCTCCGCCAGTAGACGATATTGTAATAGTATTAGAATCTGTTCTTTCAACAGTAACGTTTGAACCACTGGCAATTTTAATACTGTCTTGACTTATATCTGACCCGGCTAGTGTTATATTTGCGCCGTCGGGAACTGTAGTAGCGGTTAAATCATAAGTTATTGGTGTAAAAATACTAGCTTCTACCCAAGCTGTTCCGTAGTAGATATACAATTTACCGTCTACAGTACTCCACCATAGTTCTCCTTCTTCTACTCCAGAACTAGGAGGTGTAGCTCCAACATTAGCTCCATAAACTGTACTGTATAGTTCTACTAAGTTAGCATTAACTTTTTGAAATGCAGTACGTAGGTCGTCCCCGGTACCGTCGTTTGCATATGTTCCTAAATTAATAGTTTGTATTGCCATAACTCGCCCTCTTTAGTATATTTAGCTGGTTCGAACTTTTGCTAAACCTAGTAGTTTAAATATACGTATATAAAGCCATCCTATGTCAAATTCCCAGGACTTTTGACTAAATTTTGCACTAGCACCGTTGCTGTGATGGTTGTTGTGCAGTTCTTCGCCGCCGATCCAGAACGCCCAGGGCAAGAGATTGCGACTAGTATCTTTAGTATCGGTGTTACGGTAACCAATCCAATGTGCTAGGCCGTTAATGACTCCAGCGGCCCAGAATGGGATCCATAGCAGTTGTATACCCCATATTATAAGTCCCCAAGGGCCAAAAAGAACAAGATCTATGATCATCATCAACAGAATCCCCAGCAGGCTATATGGGGTATACAGATGCCTCTCAACCCAGTCGTTGGGTGTGCCTATGCCTAACTTCATAATCTCGGGATCTCGTTTAGCCTTAACATACAGGAAAGCACCTCCAAACAACACATACCATAAGCCGTAAATTTTAGGACTATGAGGATCATCGAGTGTATCACTAGCTTGGTGATGTTTTCGGTGTACTGCAACCCATTCTCTAGTATTCATACCTGTACTTAACCATAACCACAGCCTCATCAAATGGCTGATCACGGGATGAAATTCAACTGATTTGTGACTTTGACTACGATGAAGATAAAGGGTAACGCACATAATTGTTACGTGCGTCATTATTAATGTAGATAATATTATTCCCATATTAATCCCAGCCGCCGCCAGTTTGTTGCCAGTGTTCGTCTGTAAAGATCAGCGTACACATGCTGGTAAACACCTGTTCTGTACCGACCCAATAACTAAATGGATACAGTGATCCATTTGTAAACTGTCCTGCATCACTTCGAGCATGTGCGACTACTACAACTGCATTAGTTACAAGGGTAGTGGATGGGCTAGGGACCAAGTGAATAACCTGTCCTTCGACACCATCTGCTAGTGAATACACACCGTCTGCTAGTTTTTGTATAGACTTGGTCAAGTCTAATGCTGTCGGAGTTGGGGCAGTAGCGCCAACGGATGTTGCTGGTAAACTAAATGTTTCACTAACAGAATGTCCATTGCCACTACTGTTTACAACAACTGTAGCGTTTCCGGACCCATCAAAACTGACTGTAAAGTCGACATCAGTTAAGGCTAAACCGCTTGTACCAGTAACCCAAGCAGGATTAGGACTGTTAGTCACTGTTATTTCAGTTACTGCTCCGAGCCCGTCAACTGCTGTGACTACAAACACTGCATCATTTGCATTAATATCAGCACCAGTTTTAGCTACAGTGCTTTCAACTAGGGCACCTGGAAATGTTACGTTACCGTCGTTATTTAGAACTAGCTCTTTGCTATTAGAATCTGAATTATAAGTTCTTAGTGTTATTGTACCACCACTACGAGCTTGAATTGTAATATATCCGCCATTTCCGTATGTGTCTGACGAACCGCTTTCAATACCAATCCAGCCGCCGTTACCGGTGCCATTACTTTGACCTGCTTGGAAGTTTAAATAACCGCCGCCACCTGTAAGTTGTCCGCGCCCGGCACGGATCTTAATATCCCCACCGTCACCGCCGGCATCTCCGCCCGGGCCGGCCCATAGGTAAATGTCGCCACCTTCGCCGGTTGTTCCGGTAAAACCTGGAGCACCTTGAATGATCACACGCTCGGCATTATTAATGTCGGTCGTCGACGCTGGCCCGTAAATAATTGCCTGCTGTGCAGGATCACTAAATTTCAATGTTTGCCCAGTACCGCTCGGTGTAGCATTATCGCTAATAGGCACAGTTAATGTTGGAAATGTTGTGCTACCGTCTGTGCCAAATGCCCAGCTATTACTATTTGTTCCTATACTAATAGGACCAGTATGATCTAATTTTAGGAATTTGTTGTCATCGCCGAAGTACTGATCGAAAGTACTATTGTCACTAGTATCAAAATGTAAATGTATTGGGTCATCACCGCCGCGAATTCTAAAATACTGACTGTTAGATGTTAGTGCAGGACCTGGACTGAGGTTTAAGCCACCACCACCGTACTCATCTCCGTCACCTTGTATAGTAACTCCTGTAAATGTTACATCGCCTGTGTTACTGGTATCACCTTGAACATATAATGTACCTACTAAGAAATTACTGACGTCTACATCAGGGTTGAAATCATAAGTGTCAAATGCACTGCTAAAGTCAAAATCTGTTTTAGATGCAGTTCCTACAGTGATATTACTTGCTGAACTATCTAACAAACCACTGAATGTTGCGGCTTTAAAATCATAATTACCAGCCGCCCATGTAGTTCCACTGGTGTCAAACTGTGCTAAAATAGCATGAGGTACTGTAGGTCCAGGATCAGCAAATCCGCCTACCACAGCAACATAACCCGACTTAACAGCAATAGTGCTGCCTTGACCGCCAGGACCAAACCACGCGGCACCAGCAAAGGTCCAGGTTGTAGTATTGTCTAGCAATCGTTGCCATTCTACTAGGCCGTCTAGAGTATATTTGGCAACTACCATAGTAAAATCACTGGTAGAATTATTGCCAGTTACACCCGTTAAATACAGTCGGTCGTCAGGACCGACCGCAATACTTGTAGACCAATCATCACAATCGCCTACAACTTTGCGTGTCCATTGTTTAACGCCTAGGTTATCAAATTTAATTATAACCATAGCATTGTTAGTCGAGCCGTTATTGTCATATCCAAACTGTCCGCAAACATAGATATTACCATTACTGTCTATGTCGGCATCTGCTCCGCTACAGTTATAGCCTGTTTCGACTTGAACGGCTTTTTGCCACTCTATTGATCCAGTACTGTCGTACTTGACCACTAACATATGGTCGTCCAGGCTACCTGGATCTGTGGATACACTGGCTACGTTGATAACCATATCATCGACACCAGTCACTCCACCTAAGAATTCACCTGACAGTGTAGTGATTGTGTCTCCAATCGTTCTTCCACCTGTTGTGTCACTGAGAACAGTAATTACGGGTATACCATCTGTTATTACTAGATCAACAGTTACACCACCGCCAATATTTACTGGGCCGGGGCTGTTAGCGTAATATTGATTAGTCCAGTTAGGATTACTGCTAGGAACAGCAACTACTGTTGCTGCCGCATCCGCACTACCGAGGCCTAGTTGATCCATCCAACCTACAGCAACTATTTCACCGTCAGGTCCAACAGCCATGCCGTATGCTTCTTCGTCAGCTTGTCCGTTTAATGCTCTGGCCCAAGAAATTGTTCCAGTACTGGCGTTAATTTTAGTAACAGTTACTTGGTCGTCGGCACCGTTGTGAGCATATCCAACTATAACGGGATTTCCATCAGACGCCACATCAACAACTGTATTGATATTGTCGTATCCAACATCATAGACTTTACTCCATACAACAGAACCAGTTTCCTGATTAATCTTAGTTAAAGTGCCACTGGTATATGTTACACCGCTTCTCTCTCCAGACACATAGATAAATCCATTTGCAGTATCTACTGCTAGTCCCCAACCGTCTGTATAAGTGCTACCAGTAAATCTCATAGACCATATCATTGTACCAGTAGCGTCAAATCTTGCCACACTATTGTAGGTCTCACTTGCAGAAGTGTTGTGATTAAACAATGCAACAAGATCACCGTTAGACAAATACTCTACTGAACTAGCTACTGATGGTACATCTGTTGGAGAACCGTCTGTTGTTTCAAAATCTTGTATCCAGACAGTGTCACTATTGCCGGTGTAGGCTGTGGTCTGTACACTACCATCTGGGAATGTTATATGTCCGCTGGTGTCAAATGTCCACTCTTTTGCTGGATCACCGTCTACAAACCCTGTGCCTATAATAACATCGTTGTTAGCTGACAAGTGAAGTTCATCACCCCCGGCTTCAATCCAAATATCATCTGCGGCGATGAGGCTTATGTCAGCGTCAGTTTCGGGCCCTTCTCTTGTAGTTACTATATTAAAATCTTTATTGGCTACGGTTAAAGATGTATTACCCTCATCCACATCAACTACTATGTCACCAATTCCGCCACCGCCTACATTTTGAATTTCGCCAGCTCGCATCTTGGGACGGAATGGAATCTGTGTCCAGTCGTTAGTATCAAATTGAGGTTTAGTTTTAGCATCGGCAACAGTTGAAGCCCACATATTGCCTGCTTCGGCAAATGTTTTGTCAGCACTTAAGAAAGTGCCTTCTACTTCTACATAGATTTCTTCAATTTCACCATCATCTAAATCTTGAACACTATATCCTGCTTCGGAGTAACTACCACTAGGAGTTTCTGTGCCGCTTCTAAACAAGTAAGCAGCGTTGTCGAGTAACAATACAGCCTCAGGATCAGTGCCAAATGTAGCTGGATTACTACCATCAACATCGTCAACTTCTTCTACAAAGTAGTTTGCGGCCTGTGTAACCCCAGGAATAACAACACCGGTTGTACCTGCTTGGAGGTTAACTCCACCGATAACTAAATCTGCACTTTGTATTTCAAATGGTTTCTTTGCCATGTCTTTATTCCTTAATCAACGCTGTTAATTTCAAGTGCGTGTACGCTTACCGTCACGCCGTTAGTTACGCTTATTGGTCTACAAGTAATTTCTATTCTACTAGTAGTTGCGTTCCATTGTCCGTCAAATGTTGCTATTGCTGTAGCACCAGAGTAAGTAACACCATATGTTGTTACATGAACGATATTATCATTGTATCCTTTGACAGCAATAACATCGCAGGCTTGTGTATCCCAGTTCACGCCGCCACCGTCTGTCATTCCTTCTACCATAACAAACAATCTAATACCGTGTTGATATTGGCCAGTTGATGTGTAAACAACAGTATCTACACTCGGTAAGCAAGCTGTACCGCGTTGAAAACTTTGTGTAATCGCTCCTGGATATTGTAAGTTACCGTCAGTGTTTATAGAAAGCTCATAAGCACCTTGTGCTATTGCTCCAGAGATTGGATTAGATAATACCGAGTTGTTATTACTATCGACAATGTCGCCTCCTTCTGGTAAGCGCATAACGCCGCCTTCATCAAACGTCCAAGTGTATGTTGGTAATAATAGACCGCCCATTGTAATTTGGATCGGTGTCCTAACTACGTTTGATCCAACAGTTAATTTGCCATTATTATATCCTAAAGATACAATAGCACCTGTACTGTCTTTAATAAATCCGTTAGCTGGAAGACTTAATGTACCGTCAGATTCGAGAGTAAATTCTTTTAATCCGTTAACTAATTTATTGCCCACAGTTGAAGTAATATTTGCACTTAAAGTATTTGTTTCTGCATTGTAAGTAAATGAAATACCTTGGTGATCACCATCGACAAGCATCGGTGCAACACGATCTTGCACACTGTTAGTAACTGCTTCACTTGAAGAAGCTACATTTTCTACGCTCCATTTTACGCCATCAAATACATATTGAATCCCGTTAGGGGCATTGTATATTTGCCCCTCTATTGGATTACTTGGAAAGGTTAATGCTGTCATTTATTTTGCTCCGTTTAAGGGTTTTCTATGGCGTAAAGTCTTGCCGCTAATTGATCTAGCGCATCTGCTACTGTAGTCACGGGACTAGTCCAATGTGCGCCGTTATTTGGTGTATAAGTTAAATTGTTAGGAATTACTGAAGCAGGTGCCCATGCACCGCTATAGTAGATGTATAAGTTGCCACTATCGGTGTCCCACCAAAGTTCCCCTTCGATAGGGCTTGTAGGGGCAGTCGATCCTACAGTTGATGCGCTAGTAAGTAATGAATAAAGCTCTGTAAAGTTGTTATTTGCTTTGACAAAGGCGGCTCTTAATGGATCGCCGTTGCCTTTGTCTGCTACACCTACATTAATAATTTGTTGTGCCATTTAGTCGCTCCGTATATATTTACACTCTGCCAACGGCAACTTCAATTACGCCTGCTTCGCTGTAGGTTTTATCTTCAAGTGCTTTACCGATTATTGTTCCTACTTTAGGGTCAATTGCTTTAGCAGCATGTCCTGGTATACCAGCAGTAGTTAACATATCGCCTTTCTTTACTTGTCCAACAACTTTACACGGTACTCGACCTTGTAGCGCAATACATGCCCTTATACCTTCAAGCTCGCCGTTCATCTTCAAACCTGGATCAGTTGATACTACACCTGCTAATCTAGTATCTCCAAAAATATTTGTAGTAGTAGTTTCTGCACTACCTCCAAAGATTAGTACAGTACCAGGCTCGTACTCTTTATCAGCAGTGTAATATTCTGCCAAGTCAGCAAATGTTGCTGTTAGTGTACTGCTAGTTCCTAAACTAAATTGTCCAGTTAGTGTTACAGGTGTGCTTGCTGCTGTACTGCCGCTAGCACTAATAACATCTACACCCCCAGGAGTTGTTAACTTAATTGTAGTACTAGATAATGTTAATGCATTATTACCGTTTAACTGTAAACCTTGTACATCAATTGTGCCAGTTCCGCTAGTTTTTACTAGACTATTATTGGCTCCACTAGTTGTAATGTCAACGATGGCAAACGTTTCTGTTCCAGTTCTTGTCAATGCACCATTGGTTGTAAACAATGATTCTAATGTTTTATTTCCAACAGTACTTGCTGTGACTGCTACAGGCGCAGCAGAACTTCCACTAAAGTTTGCAATTATTGTTGCGTCATTAACAGGAGCATATTCTAAGTTTAGGCTTGCATTATCTACACTAATTACACTAGAACTAGCAGCATGTATTGCACCGGTTGTTGTAAATTGTGCTCTAGTAATACCGTCAAATCTGTTAAGTCCGCTAGTTATTCCAGTATACTCAAAAATTTCATCATTGATTTGAATGTAACCACTTGTGGCAAATCCGGTAACATCTGCTACATAGATTCCCCCACTAACGAACAACTGACTAGTTCCGGCAATACCAGAATCTACAGTAGGAGGAGTTGTGCTTCCTCCTACTAAAGTAGTAGTTGCTGTGCTAGTATATGTTGCTACAATATCTCCTGTAATAGAGACACTAACAGCAGCATTATTAGCACCAGCAAACGCTAAAATTTCTCCAGCATTTGGACTAAGAACAGCAACATCTTGTTGATCCGCTAATTCATTGTACAGTCCAACTTGTGTATCAACATATAGTTTTGTTGCAGCATCGTCATTATTACTTGGTGCCCCTACGTTTTGAACTTGGTACCCGCCAACGTTTAACTCTCCCTTCATTGCTAATGCACCACTTAGTGGCATGTATCCTGGACCAATTAAGTTAGGAACAGGAACGTTGTTACCTGCATGATCTAGACCTAAACGTTTGTCAATGTAACCTCTAATAGCTGACTGCACAGGAACAGTATCAGCAGCATTGTTAGTCATTGTTGCATCAGTTGAGAATTCAGCAACTGTAACACCTCGCTTGAAACCAATACCGTCTAAGTTACTTAGAGCAATACTTGCTGAGAATGTAACAGTACCAGTACCTTGGTCAACTGTAAAGAAGCGCCCTACACGGAACACACCGTCTTGGTCTGTACTAACATAGAATACACGGCCTTTAAGTTCTTCGACAACTTCGTTTTCTTGAACTGGCTCTATACTTGGATTACCGTAAATTGCACTAGGATAGTTACTAGTATTATAACCACCGCTTCCGATATCTAAGAAGTCGTGACCTGTAGCACGACATGTACTAATCTTAACCGTAATTTGTGCAGTTGAACCTGATGGTAATCCTGCACGTAATGTAGTTGCACTAACAGTACTTAATGCTTTATTAATACCAGTTGTTCCGCCACCGTAATTGTTATTGTCAAAATAGTCGTCAATAGAAATGTACGCAGGAATGAGTCCGGATGCGCCAACATATTCAACAATTCGATGCATCTTACCGTTCCATGCTATTAGCATAGTACCGGTATTCAACAGATCTCGTCTCGCAGCGTTTTCTTCTCCTGTAATATCGTAAATTGCAATTTTAGTATCACCTATTAACGATCCCATTGTTTTTGCAGGATTGTCAGGGTCAGCAGTTACAATCTTTGTTGGATCACTAACCGGTCTAATATATTCGAAAGAAGTATCTGCAGATAACATTGCATTATTTGCAGGCAATGCACTACCCTCAGCTAGTGTTTGTCCATAAGCAATAATTCTATAGACAGTAGGCAATGTTGCATCAAATTCTAAAGCAGTGCTTGGTCTAGTTGGGTTAACGTTGTCTACCTCAGAGAATCTAAACAATTGCAATTGTCTGATAGACACGTTCATATGATCACTTACTTGTGTTGATAGACCATTCGCTTCTCTATTATCGTTTGAGTTAGTACTAAGGCTGATTAACAGAATTTCCTTACCACCAAAGCATGTTCCGCCACTTGTATAGGTACTGTAACTTGTACTGTTAACAGGAGTTACAAGTGTAGGATCTTGATAAAGTTGTATAGTGTTAGAACCATTACGTTTTGCATAATAAAGGCCTGTAACTTGTATCATGCCGCCCACACTGTCGATTTTAATTAAGTCTCCATCTGTAAAATGATGCCCGGCTGTAAATGTAACCTGTGCAGGGTTTGCTTTGGTAATAGCACTTATCGAGTAAATTATTTGTTCGTTTACAGTACCGCCGCTTGTATATGCACCAAACGCAGTACTATTAATCGGGCTACTTAGTGTATCTGTATCTGGGTCGTAACTGCTATAAATTTCAAATGTTTTATAAGTTAACGGATTTACATAGTAATTGTTTCCGTTTAGTTCAGTCATACCTCCTACGCTACTAATAGTAACCCTGTCACCTCTATAGAACTTGATAGGACTTTCAACAGTACCTCCAGATACATAAGTTGTAAAATTCACACTGTCTAATTCTGGAATAAGTGTGTCGTCAGTATATAATTCAAAAGTACTTGCACCGGTAGATTTGATGTAATAACTTCCGTTATTGATTTGAGTCATACCGGTAACACCGGTAATAGTTACAAAATCTCCATCTATTAAACCGTGACTTCCGCTTACAGTAACTACAGCAGGACTTGCTCTTGTAATACCTGTAATTGTTAGAGGAAGAGTTCCGTGGACAGTAACTACGCAAGTGCTTGCTTGAGTAGCATCTGTAATTCTATATGTATATTGACTTTCGTTTAATCCTGTTCGAGTTACATTTCTTAGTTCATATCGGCTAATAGATCCGTTACCGTGGTCGATTTCTACTTCACTTACGGCACTAGGAATGTATTCATATCTCTTTAGATAGAATTCAATATCGTTCTTTTGACTGTCTGCACTATAATCTGCATACCGGAAGATCTTAGCAACCTGAGTCATATTCTCATATAAAGATACCTGATCAGGAATTTCGGTAGGATCGGCACCGACTGCTTTTAGACCGTAAGTACCTTGTGCATTAGAACCTGCAACTGATCGAATTTGTCCACCGTTGCTGGCAAGATAAGCAGTATAACAGTAATATGTAAATGTAGATACCTGTTCAGTTAAGGCAGCATTATGTGCAACAATACCATAACCTAAATCGTTAACTTGAGTAAAATCGTTAGCTAACATACTTCGGTTACCTGGAGTTTCTAGAATAATGTTTATGTTTCCATTTGTCCAAGGAGTTGTTGGATTTAGTTCAACAACTGCTACTCCTGTGTTAGCGTTATATGATTTAACGTTGTCAACTTGATATCTAAAACCGTTATAATAAAAGCTAGTAGGTGCAACTGGTCTTCTGTAATCGAGACCTTCTAATGTTAGTTCTAATCCAGATGTATTCGTAATCTTAGTTTTTAATCTTCCGCTAAATCCGTCAATAAACATTCCACCGGCAAATGTATGAGCATTGATGCTTCTAGAAAAACTTGCACTTTCTTGAACGTATGGACTCTTAGTTCCAATAGCACCGCTTGGATCTAATACGCACATGAATCCGCCATGTCCCTGACTGCTGATGTTACTAATACGTACAGCGTCATTAAACAAGAAGACATCAACATCTGTGTTATTTTTCGGTGGATTAAAATTAGGATCAAATGCATAAACTACTGTGCTAACTAGATTAGTTATTACAGTGCCAGCACCTGTTTCTGATTCAATATTTTCATTAATAACTTGAGTTACACTACTTTGATAAGTTGTTCCTGGTGCTGTGTTTGTAATAATAGCCTGTGCAACAACACCAATATGTGTTATACCTGCAATACACGCATTTTGTGTAACAGTGGCAGCAGAATTTAAAAAGTAAGATGCCATGTTAACAACATTAATTTTTCCGCCATTGGTTAAGTCATCAATAATGGCGTCGACTATCAATCCAGTATCTCTATTACTTTTATCTGTATCAAACGGAATAACACCAGGATAAGCCAAGACGCGAGCGGTAACTTCAGCTTGAATATATGCTCTATTAATTTCTAATAGTTTAGCAGCATTAGTATAGCTTCCAGCATTTGCATAGCTAGGACCTACATCCATTGTTCTACTGCTATCATGCAGATAGTGGTAACCGTATCTAGGACTGTCGTATGTTGTAGGCAACCCTGCTAGACCTGTAGTAATTACAGTTGAAATAATATTTAAAAGTGTATTTGCTCTAGTAGTAGTTCCTGATTCTCCCGCAGGAGATTCGATAGTTTGACTAACTGCTGTTTGTAAAGATGTATACGGAGTATTTGTTAAAATGTAACTAGAAATAATTGTTTTTAGTTGATTTATAGCTGCGGCGGTCTGTGCTTCTTGTCCTGAGATTTTAGAAGTTACTCCGTTGTAGTATAAAGACGCTGCATTGTATATGTCAGAGTTCCCTCCAAACTTAATGTCATGAATTAGAGCATCAACAATATAGCCCACATCTCGACTACACTTGCCTTCATTATAGCTAAATCCAGACCAAATTCCCCCACTCTGCGCATTGATCCATGCAACTACTTCTCTCTTTAAATAGTCTTTGTTTGCTGTAATTAATCTAACAGCTTCCGGATAATAGCTAGGAGACAAATCTAAACCATCAAAGCTGGTATCTCTGTAGAAGTAAGTTTCGACCCACGGACTCTGACTTGCTCGATTAATAGGGCGTATAATAGTTCTACGGAAGTCATCGCCTCTAATGGTTACGTTAGCAGGAACCTTAATTGGATAGTCTTCATAATAGATGCCGCTCTCTGGTCGAATTGTAATTTGAATACCTTTGTTAGATTCTGCAAATTCTAACTCTTCAGTTAATTCGAAAGATGTAGTTGTTAATTGATAGACTTCGATAGTATCTTCAGTGACTCCTGATGTATAAGAAACAATTCTTCCAAGCGCACCAGAACGTACACCCATTACAATTTTTCCAGGGATAAGGTCTACGTTAGTAGGAAGTCCTTGATCGACCCAGCCAGCACCACCATTGTCAACTGTAAAACTAACAACTCCTACACCATAATTTGTTTCTGGCGCAGCGCCGATACCGTTGGACAAAATGTCAAGTATAATGTCAAACTTAGATCCGACAACACTTCTTTGTGTGCTATTAGAGCTAATAGGATTTGTTTGTCTAGTGTAAACTGTTTGATAAGTTGTAGGCGGATCAATTTTTTGTAGTACATAATCTGTTAGAGTTTTTGCATAATTTAATGCATCCGCCGTTTCTGTAAGTTGAATGCCACTGGCAATTCTAGCACTTATATTTTTAAAGTATTGTCGCCCTGCACGCACACTTTGCCAGTTACCGTCAACAAGTGTATCATAAATTACAGCGTCTATAATTAAACCAACATCTCTAGAACACAGGTCTTGATTATAACTGAACTCTGGATAAGTTGCATTGATATAACCGATTACTTCTGCTTTAATATATTCTTTGTTGAGACCTAGTAGTGTCTCAACTGCAATGTACCCAGTACCTCCGCTGATTGATAAACTTTGAATTGTACTATAAGTTGTATTCCCGCCGATAGTATAGGCAATTTTTTGTCTATATGGACCTGGCTCATTATCAGCTAGTTCGATAAGTTCTTCTGCCTTGGCACAAGCAGCACCGATGGTTGCATATGCATAGGCCAGTGCTCTTCCTTCTTTTCCGTCTGGAGTAATGGTTTGTGCATCATCCCCGCTGTTAGAAACAAACAAGTTAACTTGACTGGCAAAACTGTTATTGTCTACATAGTATTTTGTAGCAGCTTGAAAGTCTTCGTTTGCGCCTGGTAAATTTGGAATAGGATTAACATTTAATGGACTAGGATGATCGCTTAGATAAAGCGGACCAGTCATTACATCTCCGCTACGACGAACAGTACTAACACGAGGCAATGCCTCGTTAGTTAGGAAGTTTCCTGGAATAGTTGAATCATAATAAGAATCAACTAAAGTTTGTGTTCCGGTACCTCCGCCAGTAGCGATAGTAATTCTATTAGTTCCAGCCCTGGCATCTTCATAGGTTGGATGAACACTTAGCTCTTCTGTGTTGACAAATTTTAAGTAATAGGTATTGCCGATAGTAAGACCCGGTGCTGCACTTCCTGTACTAAAATAATCGAACGCAATACCATCACTACCACTATCGTAACCGTGGCCAATCAACTGGATATTACCATTTTGGTATCCGTCAATAGTTTTAGTATATTCGGCAGGTGTAACTGGTTCAGTCCTAATACGAATCTGTCCAGCACCGCCGCTACTACCGGCTTGTTGTAAATAACGGCGATCAGCATAACCTTTAGTTAAGACAAGGTCATCAATAGTAATGTCAGTACCATGAACCGAATTAAATAGGTCTCGATTAGATACTGTTGGATCTCCTACTAGTCCAATCGGCAAACTATTTGCGTTTAATGGTGCTCCTAAACTAGGCTGCAAGTCTCCGCTTAACTTTGCACCACTAGCACTAATAATTAATTGATCTTCGTTTGTGTTGTCAATAGTAATGCCACTAGCACCTACTAGATCTTTGGCTAGAACGGCATCGCCTGCATCATTAACTACAAAAACTTGATTACCGCTATAGGTAGCAGGAAAGTCATCTAAACTAGTTGATTTAATTAAATCACCAGATCCAAAGACTGCATATAGATCTCTAAAGTTTTCGTTAACTTTTCTAAATGCTTCGCGAATACTGTCGCCGGTGCCGTCGTTACCTTGTACGCCGATGTCTATCGTTTGTCTTGCCATTTTTATACCCCGAAACTTGATCCGCAACCGCAAGTAGTGGTTGCATTTGGATTATTAATTGTAAAAGAACTTCCCATTAGTTCTTCTTTGTAATCTATTACAGCACCTTGTAAGTACTGCATACTCATTGCATCTACTAATACTTTAAAATTTCCTACAGGAACTTCAAAATCATCTTCATTAATTTCTTCATCTATAGTGAAGCCGTAACTGAATCCGCTACAGCCTCCACCTTGAACAAATGTACGTAATGAAACTTTAGGATTATTTTCTTCTGCTAAAATATCTAAGATTTTTAGCTTTGCAGAGTCTGAAATTGTTATCATAATGGTATTTACCTTTTAATTTTATAACCTTAATGTAAATAAGTTTATGTACTTAGGCATAGAAAAAGAAACGCAAACCTATACTAGAATTAGTAAGTTGGGGGTAGAACATACCTATAACCGCACCCGAACCTATGTTGTTTTTAGATGTGATAATTGTGGAGAGATATTCAATAGACTAAAAGAAAAAATTAGTCCTAAAAGATTAAACAACAATTATTTTCATTGTTGCCCTAATTGCGACAGTAAAAGATTTGCTCAAAAGAAAGGCGCTGAACGGCGCACTATCTGGGATATGCCGGTAAACAGCGACCTAGATATTAGCAGATTATAAATAAATTCCTAAGGAGGAACATTATGTTCAAAGCTATTAAAGAATTCTTTTTTGGTAAACCAGTAGAAGCACCAAAGGAAGAAGTAAAGGCAGAAGCACCATATAAAGTAGAAACACCTGCTACAGTTGTAGAAGTACCCGCTCCGGTTGTAGAAGTACCTACTTTAACAGAAGTAGTAACTGCACCTGTAGTAGAAACTAAACCGGCTGCTACACCTGCTAAGAAAAAGCCCGCTAACAAAAAGCCAGCGGGCGAAAAGAAACCTGCTCCTAAAAAGGGCGGTCGTAAACCAAAAGCTAAAAAAGAAGCAGTTTAATTTTTAGCCTGTTCGTATAATGAAAAGCTAGCAAGATTTTTACCCTTGCTTTCGCACATAATATCGAACTTATCCCAAAAGCTCAAAGCCCATTCATTAACGGCTCTATTCCAATAGAAGTCAGAATGTGCTCTGAGCTTTTGTTTTTTGTGACCGCTTTCTATTAGGCTTTGGCGGCATGGAAGAGCATCAGGGCTATGACCAACAAGCCAATTTTCACGTGAAACACTATAATGTAAAGTAGGGCGCAAACCGCGCCAAGAATCAAGAACCCGCTGAACACGCTCTTCGGTGACCGCCAGGTATTCTCCTTCTCGCACCCAATGATGATGTATGTCCAAAACAATTGGAAGAATATCAGATAACTCAAGGCAATCATCTAAGCCCCAGGCGTTTTCTTCGTTTTCGATTGTGATGCAATTTCTTGCTTCTGGCGATAGTCTGTTGTACGCACTTCGGATACCTGCTGGGCCTTGACGACCTGAGATGTGGACATTGATTTTGAAATCTTGAAAAGACTTACCATACCCCATCCAGCGGGCCATATCTGCATGATATTCGAATTCTTCAATAGACCTGTTTACAATATCTGGGCTATCACTTGCCAGAACAGTAAACTGACCAGGATGAAAAGACAGCCGAACGCCCCGCGCACGAGCCACATCTCCGACTTGCTTAAATGCTCTTTCGCAATAGGCTCGTACATCGGATAGCCCATAGAAGAACTGCCAGCTAGGCTCAGTATAGACAGGCAGTATATCACTACTGAGTCGTACCATTCGCAAATTTTCATCAAGTGTTCCTACCCTTTCAACAAGAAGTCTAGTTGCTTCTATGTTACCTTTAACCAGCTCCCACAGCTTTTCTTCGGCAACAGTTTGTCTCTGTCTATTTAACCAAGAAACCGTAGTTGCTCCTGTATTGTATTTTTTACACTCGTCTTTGGGTTTGATACCATTAACTTGATCAGGATGATCAATCCATTTGCAGGCAAAACCAATTTTCTTAACCATAATATGCAATTATAAAATTAGACATAGCATATTATAACAAGCACCATAATTTAAGTCAATCGGTTAATTAACCGAACTACTTGTTTGGCAGTTGCTGGACTAAGTGTCCACCCTAAGTGTCCATGTCCTGCATGATAAAATACAGTTGGATTCTTTTTACTCTGCTTTACAATGGGCATCATATTTGGGGTCATAGGACGTAAACAGGCCCATTGAGAGTAGTCATGTGTATTAATTTTGGGGAAGTTTTTATGTACCCAATCCAATAATGGCTGGATACGATCTCGTCTAATATCGTAGTTTTCTCCTGCCAGCTCGGCAGTACCAGCAACACGGAATCTCCGACCCAATGATGAAGTTACGATTTTGGCTTGATCATCTAGTAATGATACTTTTGGTAACAATTCAGGATCTACATTGTTAATGGTAATGCTGTATCCTTTGACTGGATAAATGTCAAGGGTATCACCTACAGTTTTTGCAAGTTTAACACTGCCCACTCCATTAGCAATTACTATGACATCATGGAAATCGATATCTTCGATGTGCTCTATTGGATAATTGTAAAAGAAATCTACACCGTATTTGTCCTTTAGTACACGTTCCATTTCATAACAGAACTTGTGAATGTCTCCGGTAAAGTCATCTTTAGTCCAAGCTCCGCCTATAACGCCTTTAATGTCACCTAAAGCAGGATCTAAACTAGTTGTTTGCAACGGTCCTAATATATCCCATTCGCAGCCTGCATAGTGATACAATTCTCCGGCCTTTTTAGCATTTTCAAAATACTCAGGATCTTTGTAAAAATGCAGGATACCACTTTTACTATGATCGAAGTAGATACCTTCTTCTTGACGAATTTCTTCGTAAAGTCTTCTTGCTTCTAATCCTAGTTCAATAGTAGCCACAGTGTTCTTATAATACTCTTGATTGAAAGTATGCCATAAGAACTTGACCATCCAACGCCACTGTGCCCAGTCTAGCCTAGGACGAATAAGGAGAGGAGCGTCTTTAGTAAACATCCACTTGATGCCTTTTTTAACATTACTCCAAGTAGTCCAAACTTCACTGTTACTAACACTAACTTGCCCTCCATTAGCAAAGCTAGTACGCATTGCAGGATAGCGTTCCTGTTCGTATACAGTTACGCTATACCCTTCTTTAGCAAGATAGTAAGCTGTTGTAATGCCGGCAATGCCTGCACCAACTACTGCTACTGATTTTGTCATGCAAACAAATCCTCATTCCATTCACGATGGCCTTCGCGGAATGCCATATTAGCCTGTGTCTCACGTACTTCTACACGATAGCACCATAACCGATCCGCTTCTCCTTGCCCCCACATTTCGGGAATGTAAACACCGTTGACAAACTTGTAGAGTTGGTCCGCAAGTCCTTCGCAACCTAGTCTAGGTAGGACTACGATTTTTGCCATCTTCTTTTCTTGAAGCAACTTAAATGTAGCCAGTTCTGGATCATCTTGTGCTACGATTAGTGTATGGTCGAATTGATCCTCGAGGATCTTCTTGAGTTCTTTTAGTCCGCCGTAGTCAGCTGCCCAGTTACGAACGTCTAAGTCGTTAGTACCAAAATAGAACTTCATTGAAAAACTGTAACCATGGATTAGGTTACAGTGACTATCAGCACGCCATTGTCTGTATGCACATGGAAAAGCGTCGTGATACTCTTTTGTTGATGTGTACTTGTAAAGTACGGGTTGTAGATTTGCCATCTCTAGTCTCCTTTATGTTAGGTAGCAAGTTTGATGACATGCAGAATATTTAAAGAGGGGTGAATGCCTAAAGTCCTCTATATGTAATTATACAGATTAAGTTTTAAATGTCAAGAATCAGGCAGAAGCAATTACACCAAAAGGTAACCAGAATCCTGGTGCACCAGGATTGATACAAACCCAGCCAATGTAGTCGTTAGCTTTTGGATCAGTATTCCAAACAATATCACCTTTATTATAAGACCCAGTTGTTGGTGCGCCAGTTCCTATTTTAAATTTTTTGTTTTCAAAACTAACAGGACCTGCTACAGTTAATCCAAACTCTGGATCTGGAGTTGCAACTCCTACAGCTAGTTTACCGTGTACTGTTACAGTTCTTGAATAGTTCTCAGGATTACCTAATACAATCGATGATCCGATTGACAGTTCGGTAACTTCTGCTCTGTCAATTTTAAAATCACTGTAGCTAGCTAGTTTGTTTTCAGTTACGCTAAACTCTCCAATAGAAATCTTGTTAGTTGACAAAGTTCTAGTAACGGCTGCATCGCCCGCAACTTGCAGCTCTTTTAGTACTCCTAGTTTTTGTAAGCTACTTTCTATAACACTGTCGCCTAGAACGTTTTTAGAAAGTACAGGAGCTCTACCAATAGAAAAATATTTTCCATCTTCTAAGTCAATAATTTCAGTAGACCAAATTCTGTGAGGGTTAGCTTGATATACTAACTTGTTAGTGCCTTTATCGCTTAACCAAAGAATACCTTTACCATAGTTTGTACTATCGGCAGTTTCTTTAAATGTTAAAGGACTAGATCTTTGAGTAATGATTTCTTCAACATATAGCTTACCGTGTACACGAACATCACCATTGTTGCTAACAGTGATTCTAGCAGTGTTATCTGTTATAAGTTCAAGATGGTCGTTGCTAGTAGTTCCAACTATTGCAGTGTCTAATTTTACACTACCTATAACTATATCAACACCGTTTTCTCTAAGACCAATTGCCGCACCCGGCATTTCGGTATTGATACCTAAACGATTAAGGTCTGAACTAAAAACAGCAAATTCACCTAGTACAGCATCTCCAGAAACTGTTAAGTTTTTAAGAGTACCTACTTGTTTTAGATTACTTTTTGTAACTGTAGGACCTAGTTCTGTAAATCCTAGGACTGTAGTATCATTAATTTGGTAATCTTGATCTTCTGCAAGACTTACACTCATATCAGCCCATAGTTTAGACTTTCTAAATGTAAGACTCTTACTCTTGCGACCGTCGGTCCACTTAATGCCTTTTCCTTCTACATCGGCAAAATTGCCTCCGATGAAGCTAACAGACTTAGTGGGTTCGACAGTTTCAACAGTAATTTTACCATCAGAAACAACTAATGATTCTCGTGTTGCAAGATCATTAATACCTTGGGTGCTAAATTTTAGGGGTTCAAAGACATTTAAGGCCATAGAAAATACTCTCTTTTGAGTATTTATCTACGGCCCTAATTGTTTTACGCTACTTTAAGAAGCAGAGTTTCTTCGTTGATACGACCGTTCATTTTGGTGTCAACAGCGTTGATTTCGTCCAAGAACTTACGCAGTGCAACCTTGCCAGCTGCCTTAAACTCTTTGAGTTGATCTGTAGGCTTACGCAGGGTCTTTTGTACACTCTTGTTCTCGTCAAATCCAGTAAGACTAGTGCCTTTTACACCGAGATCGTTAAAGTCTGCGGCAACATACTTGCCCAACTTACGGGTCTTGCTGTTGTAAACCCACAGCTCTTTCATACCAATAATGTCTGCAGGATTGATACTGACCAGCTTGAGTGCTTCGTCAGTTTTCTTGTACTTGAGTTTAGCAACAATCTTATCCTTGCTAACAGCCTTGGTCTTACGGGGCTTTTTGTTAACTTTAGCTTCTTGCATTAGCATATTGCAAGCACTTTCGATCTCTTGCAGGAATGCGATAAAGTTTTTAATCTGTTTACGGCTACGATGCTTGTATCCTTCTTTGAGCTGTTCGTCAGCACTACCACTGGCTAGTTCGAGCAACTCTGCAAGGTCACGACCGTAGAAGTCACGAATGATACGTGCATGAGCAGCCTTGGCACCTTTGCCTTTGAGGAGATTCAAAATCTTAAATGCTTTGGGGTCAAAGTTCTCAGGATCGGTCTGAAACGACTGAAATGCATCTTCAATTTCTTCAGTCATGGCATAAGCCGCATCACGTACACGCTCTTGAATACTAGGAGTATAGACTGCGGGCTTTTCTTCTTTAGGTGCGTCTTCGTCTTCGTCCATGTCATTGGCGCCATCCTTCATGACTTTTTCAATTTCAGCACGAAGCCAGGCACTGGTATCGCGGCCTTGATTAAAGTCTGCGTGAATTTCGGGCATACCTTTAACTAGGCAAGCGGCCACACCAACCATAGTCCCACTAAAATTACGATCTTTGATTTTGCGGATAGCTCGAATATCTGCCTTATCAAAGCCTTGTGTATGCATCCATTCGACTACTTTGACTTTGAGATCTTTGACACTAGACTCAAGTCGATAATGATCCATTGCTCGTCGAAAATTGGCTGTGAATTTATCACCGTCCCATTCGCTAGCACCATCCCAACTTGGGCTATTGTCTCGACTTGCTTTTTGACGAATAGCAATAGATTCTTTTTTGAGTTTAGTAGCCAATTTTTTGCTCCTGTTGCGTTAAACAATATGTATATTATACAGTCAAAATTAGTAAAGGTCAAGTCCAAAATTTAGTCTATTTTGAAAATTTTTACTGTTTTTCTTCAAAATCTTTGAGCCAGGGTAAGTATTTGTAAGTATCGTGTCCCCTTCTTTTATCAATTTCTTTTAGTAGTTCAAAATTCTTTTCTGCTGTATTTGAAATTGGTTGATTTTTCAGAATCGCAAGATTGGCTTTTATTATCGAAGTTTTTTCTCCTCTAAGTCTATGCTCATTATCATTTAAGAAAGCGTGTATTGTTTCTGCTATTTCTTCTCTATACTCTAATGGTATATTATTAGGAGATGCATACTCAGGATTAAAAACATAATTTACATGAGGAAACCTTCTTATTTTCTTTGACTCTGGAAGAGATAAAAGATAATCTAGTAACTCTTTGATGCCGTGTAGATTAAACATTGAAAACACTACATGGAATTCGATTTCAAAATTTGTATTACCTTTTAGTATTGTATCGCATACTTCTTTTATATTTTCTTTTACGATATTCCATTTTCCGGGAAAACGTATGTACTCATATACTTCGTTAATACCGTCAATACTAACTTTAAAATTAACACATTTAAAAGGTAAAAAGACCTCTTCCCACTTTTGCGGAAGTACTGTTAGATTAGTATGGAACGAAAGATTGATATTTTTTGACAGTCCACGTTTATTGAGTTCTATACAGAATTTGTAAAATTCGTTATTGATCAAAGGTTCGCCACCGGTGACTAATATCGTGTCTAACTCCCCTGTCATGACATTTTCCAATACTGGTAGTATGTCCTCAAATTTCCATTTGTTAATAAAATTAAAATCTACTGTTGCAGGTAAGTCTAGATTTACTTCTTTATATTCTTTAACTAATTGATCGCTTGCCCACGGACTACACATTCTGCATTGTAGATTACATTTATTACTCCAACTTAGATCTAGATAATTTACATTAACTTCTGATATTTCTCCAGTAGTTAAATCTGTAATTTCTTTAAAATTTTCATATGGGTACTGTTTTACAGCATAATTTCTCATACTGTACCCGCCGTTATCTTCTATTTCATAACAGAGTTCACATTCTTTATTTTTAACTCCGTTTATCATATTGCGTCGAATTTGTTTATAATGATCTAAGTTAAAATACTCTACTAAATTAGTTACTTGACTAATATGTATAGTCTTGCCGTCATTGTCTTTTATATGGCTTGCGTCTTTTACATTGCAACAAAGTCTCTGAACTCCTGTTGCTTGAGAAGACAAATGATTCCATGCATACGGGCAATATGTTTTATTAGTCATAATTGTTTAATGTAAATGTTTGGTTTGGTTTTGTTAAATTTCTAAACACAATCGACGATACCCTTTTTACTTTATTAAAATAATTTAAGTTAAAGTGTTTTTGATATTCTAGTTTGTAAGAATTACTTTCTAAATATCTATTGAAATCTATATCGGGCAATCTTTGAAAATCAATTTGACCTAAGTATAAATTTCTAAAAAATAATTCATTTAAATCTTCAATGGGTACATTAGGTTTTAGATCTTCTGGCAAAGATGAATACCACTCATATATTCCTTTAAGTTGATCAAGTTGTCTTAAGTGAGGACTTTGGGCAGTATTGTTACATCGGAAGTATGTTATAAATTCTTGAGTAATTAAAGTTTTATTAGTTATGCCGCCTAATCTTACAATTTCTAAATCGTTTGTATTAACTACTTCTATCCAATTTTTTCCAGTAGTAGAATAACTCATTATAAGATCCCCCCATTCTTCAGAATGCTGAGAAAATAATTGGTATTCTTTTTTAAGTGGCTCTGCTTCGTTTAACCCAAGGACTCCAATAATTGATCTAAAATTTATATTATAATCATCATATGCATGATGAATAGTTTCAACAATATGTATTATTGAATTTAACTCCATATAGTCTTTATTAAGATCTAAAGGTACGTTGTGTACTCTTTCTTCAAATATTTTGTGCCATTCGTTAAATTGTTCTTGACTAAAGTTAGGATCAAAATTTGGAATATCTTTAACATCATTATTTCTTAGTTTGTTTAACAAAATAATAAGACGTTCGTAAATTTGTGGCAAATCTTTTTTAGTTTTATTAATAAACCAAGAATATAAACCGTCTTTAGAACGTGATTGATATTGTTTCCACTGATTAATCCATAGGAGAAGATACGGACTGTTATAAAGAAAATATTTTGTTGAAAGTATAGCCCTAGTAGTTAATTCATAATTAACTTCTAATCTCCAGTCTTTATTCCATCTTGGCATCAATAAACTCTGCAATGTCCGGTATATAAGTCTTGAAATCTACTCCTCGATGTTCGTCTAATACTTTGATTCGATTAATACATAAATCTCTAAGTTTTTTCAATGCAGCATCTTTTTCTTCTTGGGGTAGACCAGCATGGAGATCCATATCATCATTAATAATTCTGTTGTCACCTATTTGTTTAGTTAATTCGGTAATTAATAGATTAATGTTTCCCTCCATACCTGGAAATTCTTTTAAAATTTGACTTTTCTTAGAATACTCTTTTAATCTAGTAATTGCTAGCTCTTTTAAATGATCAGGAAGCACAAACAATTGTTGTTCTAAAGGATAGTAGATAATATTAATATTATAAGGCCATTCACTATAATACGGATATTCGTTAGCTCTATCCTCAATCCAGTATAACAGATCTGTTAAATTTACAATGTTAAACATACTAATTGTAATGTTGACTAGTATCTTAACATTAGGATACTTCATATATTTTTTAGCTTCAATGTAATTTTTAGATACCTGGTTCCAGTTACTAGGAAATCTACAATACTCTTGGACCTTGCCAGCGCCGTCAATACTGGCAATTAATTCAAACTTTTTAAAGTTTGGCATTAATTCAAAGAAGCTCTTGTTAAGATTAGTAAAGTTACTAGATAGAAATACCTTTATGTTTTTAGCATACCCGTGTTCTACACAAAATGTTAGAGCTTTAATAACAGAAGGCATTATAGTAGGTTCGCCTCCAGCAAAACTGAGAACTTCAAGTGACGGTGCAAGTTTTTCAAATTCTGTCCAAACCGTCTCGTTGTCTTCCCAGTTAACATCCTCAAAGTTCAGCCATTTGTTATCATCTTTAATAGTGTCAGAACTTACGTCTGATATTTTTATAAATCGTCCTTCTTTGATATGTATCCCTGGATATTTTTCATTAAGTTGGTGTAATTCTTTTTTAATTTGTGAACTGTCATAACTGTTACACATAACACACTTTAAATTACACAAATTGCTTGGCTTCAGTTCGAGGTACGTAGGAGAATGTTCTGCTACAAAATTATTGTTAACTGTGTCTTGCACAAATTGCAAAGTTTTTATATCATTTTTATACTCGTCGACGGACCTAGCTCGCATTCCAGTTTTGCCATCTCGAATACATCTAGCACAATTATTTGGAATTTTTTCGTTAAACATATCCTCTCTCATCTTAACCATAGAGAAAGAGTTCCATGCACTATTAAATGAATCTCCCTTGAAGATGTTTAATCCGCTACCTTTTTCATTGTTAACAGTATCCATATAATTGCAGCATGGCTTGAGAAGACCGCCCGGACTAGTACTAAGTTGTACATATGGATAAAAACAGAATGTTTCACTGTTTAGAATTTTTTGTCTTAGCTGATCAAGTTCATTCATTGCCTGCACTCCTTACTGCTTCTCTAACAATTTCCATTTCTGGAATAGTAGCAAACAAGTTTTCATTTCTAATACGATCTACACTTGCAGTAACATGCAAGAATTTTTTAGCTGCTTCTAAATTAAAAGGTTGATCAAGCTCATGGAAAATCTGTGTAAAGATTGGATTTAAATCAGTAGAATATGTTTGGTTATAACCTTCAATAAATTCTTTTAATTTTTTAGCTGTTGCTTGCCTAAATTCATCAGGTAGAATACTCACGTGATAGTGTTTAGGATAATCAAGTAAGTTAATAAAGAAATTATTAAAGTTAATATATTGATGTATAATTGGATGACGTCTTATAACACCTAGCTCGCGCAAGTGTGTAATTATTTCAGGCAATCTAAAAACGTTCCATGCACCTATTGTAATACCAGGTCTTAGTATAATATTATCATGTTGCATTAATGTTTTTAAATTTTCTTCAACTTTAGACCACACAGTTCCACTACGGATCAGTTCTGCACGTTCTCCTATTTCATCAATGCTAGGCCAGACTTCTAACTTGCCTAAGTTCCATTGCTTCCAATAGTCAACTACATTTTTCTTTCCGTATTCTAAAGTTGAGCAGTTTGTATTGTAACTTAGTTTTACATCAAACTTTTTATTCTCGACCAGTTTGTCTAATATTTGCCAATGCTCTGGCATTAGCAAAGGTTCTCCGCCTGCAAAGTAGATTCTTTTAACGTTGTTAATCTGATCTTCTAAGAAGTCAATTTTAGGAGTATTTCCTACAGCTTCAATATTCCAAACTTTTTCTTGATCGGTATATCCTAGTTTTTTAGCATCTGGTACCCAAGCACTGCTGTAACGAGGGCCGCAACTGCGACACTTAAAGTTACAGAGATTACTGAATCTAAAATCCCAGTACTTTAGATCCATTTCTGTACAGGTTCCATCTTCTAAAGTAATGTCGGGGATCTTTTCTAGGACGTCAGGAAAATCTCTATTGTGATAATGACGACCGCTTACGCCAGTAACATCTTCTTTCTTCCAGCAGGTTTCACATATTGAAGGTTTTTCTCCGTTTATCATTTGTTTTCGGAGATTCTTCATATTGTCACTATTCCATATCTCGTCAATAGTTTGTGTTGTTAGATCCCCGGCAAAATAGTTATGGTGACTTGTTAAGCAACAAGGTACAACTTTGCCGTTAGGTTCAAAGTTAAGGTGCATCCAAGGCACTACGCAGATTGTTTTAGATTCCATAGGTTGTATATAAAAAGATGAAATATTTAGTGTGTATAAATGTTGATCAAAAAAAAACGGGAACTAGTCCCGTTTTGTGATTAAAAGTAATTAATTACTTCTTAGCAGGTGCCGAAGCAGGTGCTTTTGCATCAACTGGTTTTTCAATTTTTGGCATTTCTTTTGGTTGTTTCTTGCACTCTGTTTTGTCTGCATTTTCTTTTACCTTGCAGTCAATCTTTGCGCTTTTTGGTACACGAACTTCTACAGTCTTGCCGTTGGCTTTAACATCCTTAGTTTCGCCCTCGCTCTTCTTGCTCGGCTCGGCTGCGTAGGTAGTCCCTACGGAAAGAGCTATTGCTAATGCTAAAATTAATTTCATTTTTATCTCCTTTGGAATTGTTATGAAACTTTGATAATGCTAGTAATCTAGCTAGTGTTAACCTAAACTGTACGTAATCAGATAATTCTTCTTGCATACACTATTAACGCCTTACTATGTATTTACGTTTACATCGCTAGGCTTGTCCGGCCGGGCATTGCAATAATTGCAGTCGTAATCATCGCAACGATCTTCTAGCCATATATTACAAGATTCACAATAGTAAGAGTCGTACTCTTCGGAGTACGACTTTATTGTTCCACATTTGTTACAAGTTAGGTCCATAGTGAGTTACGTACTTTAATAAGACGAACCATCATCTCGGTATCTTCTTTTTCGTAGTCCTCTTCAATCTTACGTAGAAGCTTGTGTGCTTTCTTACCTAGTGCCTTTGTTTCCTTAACACTAGATTCTGTACCTATCCAACGAATGCCGTCGCCTTTTTCTTCGCGCATACGATCGCAGTACTCACTCCAACCACTAGCATCCATCGGATCAGGACGATTACGATAGACTTCGGTCCACCACTTATAGAGTTCTAGAATTTCTTGTGCATTCTTTGCTTGAGGAGTTTCTTGGCCAATGCGCGGATCTCCGGGTTCAAAACCTTCATCTTCCTTCCAGCGAAGTTTGCTTTGCCATTCCAAATTGTCGAGTCCGGCCTGCGGACAACGCCAGGTTCTCCATCTGAACCAGCCCTTGGACCAAAACGGTGCCTTGTACTTTGTCTTAGCTTCATCGTCCCATGCGATTTGCCACCAAGCAAGCTCCACTTCCACAAAGTCCACAAGCTCATTAAACAGGCAAGGAAGAAAGCGATTACCAACGTCGCGCCACTGACCAGGAGGAATATCTCGAGGGTGAGCGGTGAGGGCATGAGTACGAGTAACCCAGCGGTTGTTAATATAATACTTGATAGCATATAGTTTATCTGTAGGCCAGAAGACAATCTTTTGAAGGTAGTCTAAACCTTCTTCAGCTAGCCAATAGCGAAGACGGCTTTCACCTTGGGCTTTACGTTGCCATTCGTCCCATTCTTCGCTAGTACCCATTTCAAGTTTAGGAGTACCACGAACCCAATCGGCAAACTTTCCAATTGTCCAATAATGTGATCTCATTCTTTCTTTTCACCAAATAGTTGTAGTAAACTTAGGAATAGGTTAATAAAATCAAGATAAAGAGTTAACGCACCGCGAACTTCTGCAATACCGTCGTTCTCTATCGAAACTTCTTCTCGAATTTGTTGTGTATCATAGGCAGTAAGTCCTAAGAAGATTAGGATAGCAACAGCACTGATGACCATTTGAAATACTGTACTACCAATAAAAATGTTGACAATACTAGCAATAATGATAGCAATCAATCCTACAAACAGCAGGCTACCTAGTCCACTAAGATCCTTCTTAGTAAAATATCCATAGCCACTCATTACTCCAAACAAGATTGCTCCGCCCATAAAGGCTGATACAATACTGCCCATATTGTAGACTACAAAGATAGTAGCAAAGCTCAGCCCCATTAGTGCGGCGAAACCGTGTAGCATTAACTGTGCTCCAAGTTTACTAGGGCCAGCATTAAGTGCAATAGTGATTGCAAAGATTGCCGCTAACGGGGCAAAAATTACAATCCATTTCATAATACCAGTAAAGAAGAATGCCATCATTGCGGCATTAGTACCTACTTGGTAACTAACAAACATTGACACTAAAACTGCCAATGCCATGTGTCCGTAGACGCGACCCATTGCTGAGTTAATTTCACTGGCTGAACGATATCCGATATCGTTGCCTGTATAAGCTGTTCCGTACATATTAGTTCTCCTTATGATTTATTTAACGCCGGGCTAAATCGTACCCGGAAAGCTGGTTCTAAACAGCTATAGGTCTGTTGTGTAAAAGTATTAGTATAGAAAATCCAAGTTTCTCCATTTAACTCTCTTACATCATCTACATAAAACTCTGTTCGGTTATTACCAGTCCATAATTGATGTCTTTCTACTTTCATCTAAGTCTGTCCAATGTTAATTCTTTTCCATAAACATGGGCTACAGTTTTAAGGTAGCCTTCGGTGATTGCCCATTGAATGCTGTGACGGATGTTAGCTGGACACTCGGGCAGAATATGTATCATAGCCCTAGGGTACATAACTAAACCGTCGTTAAGCATGAACCTATCGTCGCCTTGCCGAATTGCGGTGACTTCTCTGCTCTTCATATGATTAGTAAAATCAATCATCCTTTTAGGCTTTCTAAAGTTTGACGTTTGGCTTCTTCTTTAACTTCTTGTTTGTGGATAGTTTGTAATCCACGGAACAACTCTTCAACAACATGAATAATAGCATCTTTGCCTTCTTCAGTCAAGTGACTGTATTCAGGGCTAACACTACTTTCGTGCCAAACTTTTTGATTTTTACTAAGTTCCAGCAATGCTCCGTAGAGCATGTCTTTGTGCATACTTCTACGTATATCAAATTTTCTCGCCACGGTCAAACCCTCTAAAATGTAGGAAGCGCGGAAAGCGTAAAGAGTAACTTCCATCCTGGTTTTGTGTGATAGCGTCAGCACGGACTTCCACAATCTGACCAATAATGGTTTCACGATCCACCCAAAAAACATCACGATCGGAATCAGTGAAACCAGACCCAACATTAACTCGTATCCGCTTACCATCATCTACACCTTCACAAACTAAGGCACCTAGCTTACCTGCGTTCTTGCCTGTGCCTTCTTCTACAGCAACAACGGTTAATGATACTTCAATAAAAGGCTTGAGTTTAAGCCACGCTACACTACGTTTACATTCATACTTGGCATTAGGATCTTTAATCATAATGCCTTCATATCCGCCATCGATAGCCTTTTGATTAATTTCTTTAAATCGTTTCTTACCTTTATCAGTATCTAAGTCAACAAGCTCTTGAGCTACAATTTCTATGCTAGGAGTTTCTTCCAGCCACAAATCTTTCCATGCCTTGAGCTTTTCACTGCGATCGGCCTGCTTCCGATCCCAAGTGCCATTATTAAATGCTTCTAATGTTAGAAAATCAAACAAATGTAATACACTGTCACTGGCTTCTACATCGCTTTTACGATGCACCTGTTTCATCAAGTCCTGAAAACTGGAACTCATTATCTCACCATCGAACACTACTGCTTCAGTAATACCTGTTACTGTTTTTGCAAACTGTTCTTTAATATGAGGGAAATTTACAAGTTCCTTGCCATTACGACTAAACTGATCAACACGGCCATCTGGATAAACAATAGTGATGACACGAACTCCATCAAGTTTGACTTCAATGAGCTTAGAACCGTTAACTTTAGCCTCGTGATTAGCACTATCGTGAGCAAGTTGACAGCCAAAGATAGGTACAGAGTATTGAGCATATTTCTTTTCTACAACTTTGTTAACGGTTTTTTCGCTAACGCCACAACGCAAGTCTTTAATAAGGATGCGACGATACCATCCGTTCCATTCTGCCTTAGTGGCTTGTTTTGTCAGCGTAGCAACGGCATCACGGGCACTATTGCCGGTGAGGTCACGATTGCGTAAACGGCCAGCGAGCACACTAAAAGTACCCCAATCGAGGCCAGGACCATCTTCATCTTTTTTCTCCGGAACTTGTTTAAGACCAAATGTAACCATAGGGTCCAAAGCCAACCGGCACCCTTCAAAAAATACAGTGTTGCCTGCTTCGGCTTGAGCAAGAATAATTGCTTCTTTGTTCAAACGGCTAGGATGATCTTCCAAACTGCTAATAACGTTTGGGCAGGGATCAAAACTCATTTTGGCTCCTATTAGTTATTCAATGCTGTATTATAACACGAATAGATCAATAGGTCAAGTAGTTTGATGTTCGAAATGGCTTGCCAATATGTGCGTTTGGCAATTGGCTAATAGACTTTTTCTTAATTCGCTTAATGATTGGATGATTATGGTCGTGTCCAAATGCAGCCATGTACTTGTAGAAACTAGTTCTTTTATGTCTACGATATTGATTAGAGTCGAGATATTTGGCTGCGGAATCAAAGTCTTCTCCGAATCTTTCATATAAATCACAGGCAATATTAAAACTAAATGCTCCCATTTCATCTGTATCACCGTAATATTCTTGCTCTTTACGATCTCGAGCATAATAGGCTGTACTTTCGTATCCGGGGATAGTCTTAAAATTTCTACTACGGTATTGTCTGCAATGAATAATTTCGTGTAATACCGTGTCTGCAAATAAACTACAAATCCTAAGCCAACGATGCCTGCTTAGTGTAAAATACTTTTGATCGGTATTGTAGCTGAAGATAATCTCTATGTGCCTAGTATAAAAATTCTTATCGTAATCGCTATAGTATGCGCCGCCGACATACACATAGCCTTTATCGCTTTTAGGACTGCGATCTAGTCGAACTTTAATAGGCAAATGGTACTTAATGTGTTTAGACATTAAATCGTGTAGTACTTCTACACTTAGCCTCTTACCAACAATTTTACTCTGTAAACCATTTAACATAGTAAACAGAATGTCCTTAGACAAGAGACTCCAGTTGAACGCTTTACGGACTACCATAATACACTCCTAACAATATTTATAGTGTACTATGGTGTCCAATTAAGTACGCACTTTACGGGCGTTTTTCGATAACTTTATCGGCTAAACCGTATTCTACGGCTTCTGTAGCACTCAAAAACGTATCGAATTTCATAGTTTCAAATAGTTCTTCGTAGGTTTTACCTGCTGTATTGTGTTTAACATACAGTTGAGTCAGACGCTCGTTTAGGCGTTTGCTTTCGCCCATGGCGCGAACGGCGTCTTCAAACTGTAGTTCTTGTACATGTACGCTACCACGTGTGCCCGGAGTACCTGAGCTAACACGGTGAATCATTGTTCGAGATTCTGGGAGGACATGTCGTTTTCCTTTTGCTCCTGCTTGGGCAAGGAAACTTCCCATAGAGCAGGCTTGGCCCAATACATAGGTAGCCACATCAGGTTTAATGAACTGCATAGTATCATATATTGCCAATCCAGCAGTAACTGAGCCGCCGGGTGAGTTGATAAAAAAGGTGATGTCTTCATTGCCTTGACTCTCCAAAAATAACATTTGTGCTACAATAAGACTAGACGTATGTTCGTTAACATCTGTGTCTAGCATGACAATACGATCCTTTAGAAGTCTGCTATAGATATCATAACTACGTTCTCCGCGAGCTTCTTGCTCGACAACCATCGGTACCAAATTAGGCATTATATTCCTTTTTCAACAATTTAAAATCATACATTTTATAGTAACTAAACGGATAGTCAACCTTTGTGAGCAATGTGTCAAAAATAGGTTCACTAGACATAATAGTATCCTCAAAGAACGGTAACAGCACGTTATCCTTGGCTAACTGAATTGAGTAGACAAACTTATTGTCATCTGCAAACCAATAGAAATTAAAATGCTTTTTGTTTACCCAACGATTAGTTGTTCCTATGGGCGTTAGGTTTCTAGCAAATCTACCAAGGTTGGGAGTTACACGTGGTATATCTGATACTCGATAAGATTTAACAATGCCGTCAAGTGTTTGGTCTTCTTCGTAGAAGTTCGGCAGAGTTACTATCATACCCATTTCTCTTTTAGAAAGATTATGTTTAGGATGATGTAAAAGTTGTAGTAGTGCAGTCCTATAGTTAGAGAGCTTCTCGTCTGACAGAGTATTCCAAACTAACTTTTTGCTGTAGTAATCTTTAATCTTAACAGCATCGTTCCAGTCGTCGCCCTGTACTTCTTCTTTTACTTTCGCCGACTCAAGCCTAATCCAAACATTAGGGTTAGCTTCTTTTATCTTTTTAAGACGAACACTTAGTACCAACGGGTCCATATCGAACACTGTGGGCTTTTCTTTGAATGTAGAGCTACCGAAGATACTTGCAGTCTCCTCGTCCTCTAGCGTAAGATTTTGTATGTTCATGCTTCTGTATCGAGAGGTTTAGCGTTAACAAGACCCGCAACCATTTGAAACTTTTCAAAAGCCTTCTTGGCCGCAGGATTACGATCTAGTTCACTATCTGGCAAGAATGTTTCAAGCCAGTAGTAGGGCATACGACGAGGATGTGCTCCAAATTTACGAGGCTGATGGAACTTACCTTGTTCCCATAGTTCAATCGTGGCATTACGGAATAAGTGTTCGTCATCGTCGGTATAGCCAGCCCATTCTGGATTAGATCCTCCGAAGAAACCGCGCATTAAGTTTCCATCGCTACCTCCACCGTACCCTTGCCAAATACCCTGCCATTGCTTGTCATCATGCGGATCAAAATCCGTGCGAGCAACAACTACTAGAACATCTTCCATATCTACTTTGCCTTCGACAATATCGCGAATGCATCGACTATAGCTGAGACCGATCTTCATTTTATCTGCCTTGTTTAAAATTTTGAATAACTGGACCTTCTGAAGTAAAACTCATACGCCCCATCTTACCTTCATAGATGTTGCCGTTCCACTTCATTTCTAATTTTAACTGTTTTTCCAAACTAACTGTAAGATATTGGTGTTCTTTAAAATAAAGAATATCCGCAACCATTTTACGCCCGTTATCTTCGCAAAGAATTTCACAATCGTGACCGACTAACTGTCTCATAATGTAAACCTTACTTGTTTAATACTGTCCCATCGAAAGCTACGCCAACCTTTGGCATCTAAGTCATAGACTGGCATAACTTCTTCATTGACTTTCTTTTCCTTTTTCTCTGCGCCTTCTACAATAGGTTCGGCAGGAACAAGTTCTGAATTAGTTGTACAATTCATTACTCGTTCCGTACCATCCTTTTTAGTAAAGGTAACAGTAACTGGTCCGTAATTTAGATGGCCCTTAAGCCATTTTTTAAAGAGTTTAATCTCTTTATCACTTAACGTCATTTGTTTCGGAACCAAGTTTACGTTTAAGTTCTGCATTTTCTGCTTCTAATTTTTCAATATGCAATGCAACCTGTTCCATGAACATGGCTGTATTGTTGCCTGTAACTCGAAGCATTTCAGAAATGCTAGGAATATTAGGGGGTGCTAAATTTTCGTTTCCCATTTAAATCTCCAGTACAATATTAGGGTTCCAGCCACTATCTGGCTCGTGACCTTCATAGCCACGAGGGTTACAAACAATGCGGGTCTCTCCGATGACGTAATCAAACGGATGATGAGTATGCCCGTGTGTCCACAGTTTGATCTGAGGATGGTCTATAATGAACTCACTGAGATCACTGCTGTAAGCACCGTTCATCAAGAACTCATTAGCATACCTAGGATGAGTGCTTTGCTTACTAGGGGCATGATGTCCGCAGACAACAAACTTTTCATCGTGCTTTTCTGCAACTACACTTCGGATGTAGCTAACAGTCTGTGCATGACGAGTAGCAGTATCGGCTGGCTTCAAACTAGTGAATCCTGCTTTGTCATTACGAATAATCCTGTAGTCGTTCATCATATCACGGACGGCGTGCAGAGTCAGCGGGTCATTACGGTTCATATCGGTCCAAAGTGTAGCACCAATAAATGTAACGTCGTCGATCTTCTTAACGTCTCTTTCAAGGAAGTAGACATTAGGAAAACGATCGCACTCTTCTTTTAACACGTCAAGAGTCTGGAACCACCGGAAATGATAGAACTCGTGATTGCCTGCAACGTAGATCACATGAGGAAACTGAAAGCTAACACGCTTTAGAAAATCGCGAAATCTACGTGCAGTCTCCATTCTACGGCTAAGATCCGCAAAGGCACCTGAGCTGTAAGGATTAAAGTCAGCAGACGCATGTCTGTAGAGATCCTCGGCAATCATAATATCGCCACTTAAGATCAAGACATCACAGCCTTCATCGTTTTTGATGTTAATGTCGGAAAACTCTAAATGAAGATCCGACACTACTTTAATTTTCATTTGGAAATCTTTCTTTTATTTTTAATTGGTGTTCGGCTTCGTGCTCTTCACACAGTGTACGAATCCAACCACCGCTATATCTTTCGCCTGGCTTGCCGCATTTTTCACAAGTACGTCCTGCCCAAAGTTCTGCCATTGTTTCTAGTCCACGAATAAAGTCATCACCTCCATCGTAGTAAAAACGTAGGCCGCCGAACTTTTCTTTAATCTGTGCTACAACTACTTGCGGCACAGCATCAGGAATCTTGTGATTATAGGGATTATCCTTTAGCAGTGCCTCTCTTGTGTTGTTCTTCCACTTAGTGTAAGAATCAATTTGTTGGCATAGTAGTTCGATAATGGGCCACCAGCCTGCACCTACAGAGAACCCTCCATAGGGATTACTAAACATCGCTGGATACTTTTCTTCCATATGTTTAGTAAACTCATCATATTGTTCTTCGGTATAGCTCATTGTGCAACCTTTACATAATGTAAGCGAGTTTCATTTTTCTTAGTAAGCCAATTCTCGCCGTGTTGTTTAACTTTAGCTTTGACAATAACAGCAGGACCAATCTTAGCAGGCTTGCCCATCCAACTGGCAATTTTATTATCAATTATAGCAAGAATATTGTGTGCGTCAAAGTTTTTTGAACGCTCACACCGTATAATCTCTGCATCCTTGTCTATGATCCAAATACCTTCGTCTGCTAAGAATCCTTCGTCTGCTGCCTTAAGTGCTTTATCAACTCGATTACGAACAACATCTTTAGCCCAAACAGAAGGCAAAGATCCAACATAGCCGATTTTATTAGTAGGAATTTCTTCTGATTCTAAAATCTGATTTACTTCTGTTTGGAATTCATTGTCGCCCTTAATGGCGCTAAACACTAACCGTCTAAAGTACTTGCGAATTTCTTCTGCTTGTTCTTTATCACAGTCTTGGATAAAAATATCTTGTGGGAGAAACTCAGGTGCTTGACCTGCATATTTGTCGATGCCCAAAGCCCAGCGTATCAAACTTTTGTTAGTATGCTTAACAAAAAGAAATTTGCCTTCGTTGTCGAAGACACTCTGTGGTTCTTTGATATATTCTTTATTGACTCGTTGTGCCGCGCAAGCCAATTCTAACACACGCTGGGTAGAAAAAGTTTCGGACATTTATCACTCGATTTATTAGTTTCTATGCTTTTATTTTACATGAAAATCTTTTCTTTGTCAAGTGCTACTAAATGCTTATAAACTTTTTTGGTGAGACGTTTAGTCAATTGGCATAATCCAAAATGGTCTATATAGGCTTTTAAATTTGGACTAACATACCCTGTGCTATTTTTCATTTTGGCAAGTATTGTTATCTTAGTCAAATATCTTATTGCTCGATCTTTGCTCATTGCCCTAAGCAATTCGATAGCAATACTCAACGAGTACGCATCTATCTCATCTGGATCTTTTAGATATTCTTTAAATGGACTTTGATCATGATTGCTATAAATTTCATATTTTCTAGCACGGCTTTGTAATTGATGCTTATATTCATGAACCGTTGCATCAAAAACTTGTATCAACAGATCTGTTATTTGTACTGTTGAAAACACATCTGTGTCTGAAAAGTTATGAAAAATATAAATTTCAATAGGTGTTTCGTTATTAAAATCATCGTCTGCATCGTAGTATGCATTAACATAAAACTCGGAAAAATCTAAAGTTTTATCTTTTTTAGTGATAATTTTTAAATCAAAACCTTGATCTTTAAAATAGGATCGTAAAGATCCTATTAATTTTTTAAATGAAACACCTTGTTTGTTCAAGGAACGAACGTATTTACAAACCTGATTAGTACGTTCGATTACAAAGTTCATTACATTCTGTAAGTTATTCTGCCCCTAGTCAGATCGTAAGGGCTAATTTCCATCTTAACTTTATCGCCTAAAATTATTTTAATTTTGTGTTGTTTAAGTTTGCCGCCCATGTAACACAAAACAATCTGTTCCATGTTATCTACTTTAACTCTAAATGTAGAGTTAGGCAGTACTTCTTCTACTTTGCCTGTAAGTTCTAATATTTCTGAATTTTTAGCCATTTTTTGATATTACAATTGCTCCGTCTTCTAATTTAATATTTAACGTGTCACCTTCTTTCCATCCTGTTTGTTCCAAAACTTCAGGTGGAATTTTCATTACAACATTATCAGGATCTCCTGGAATGTCTTCAAAAATATCTTCTGCATTAAAGACTAACTTTTCCATGATATTATCCTTTTTTAGATTGTGAGTCGCCTGGTGCGATTCTATAATTGTCTTCTACACTATCTGCTGTGCTAACTTCGAAAATCATGCTGTTAGGCTGCATGGCAATTAGCTGATGAGGTTGCAAAGGAGGATTATGCCAAACATCTCCTTCTTTTAAAAGTTGCTCTTTCATCTCAGCAGTTTTAGTATCAATATATTTAAGCATAAACTGCCCCGCATTGACGAACCAAGTTTCTTCTTTTTCTCGGTGAAAGTGCATACTAAACTTAGCACCTGGCTTAGTAAAGCACATGATCTTTCCGCAGTACTTGTCGTTAGTGGCCCATATTAATTCGTAACCCCAACCTTTTTCTTGATAACCTTTTAACTGTGTCATTCTTTGCCTTTTATAACTAGCCAACCTAATTTGTATAGATCGTTTTCAATTTCTTCTGTAACTACACTTTCGCCGACAAACTTATTCTTGACGTAAAGATATCGTTCTTGACTTTCCTTAGATGCATTTTGATATTCTTCATCAGACCAGTCATTGCGGATGCCGCTACAGTACCAATCAATATAGTCGCCTTCTTGCCTCATGTCTGCAACTATACCACCAGCATAACGCCAACTACAACTCCATTTCTGCTCTTTAAGTATTGGCCACATTTCGCGTTTGATAAAATCATTGTTGCACATGGCTGCATATAAGTTTTGGGCGTAGTGTTCTTCTTTACGTACTTTGTCTAGAATCCAATCTGTAGTACGTAGGTCCCATTCGAGATTGTCTTTTTGCCAAGCAGGGTCTGCTTCTTTTTCTGCTTTTTGTTCATTCCAACTTTTATAGTAATCGACCATGGCAGCGACCTCTTTGTTATTATCAGGAGTCTTACCTTCTTCTGCCTTACGCTCGAGATACTTAGTTGCTTGGAAAGTATGGCGTTCGGGACTTTTTGATATGTTAGTCATAGTTTATTATACACATCATTTGAGCTAAGGTCAAGCAGTTTTGAAATAAGGAGTTGTACAGAATCTGTTATTATTTGAATCATACCCAAATAAAATGCATTTGGTTGGTGTTAGATTATTAGATTGGCAAATGTTGCTGTACTGGTTTTTATATGTTAGGTAAAAATAATCTACCGGAATAGCTTTCATGACAGCAATAGCAGCATTAACTCCGGAAAGATTAATATATCCTATTTTGTTCATAATATCTAAGCTAGGCAATTCTGAACCAGAGAACATAACTCCTATTCTGTTAAAAGCAAGAGAAGATGATTTACTAAAAGTAAATGATAGATATGTATTATCTGTAGAAGTTAAGTTTAGATAAAAAGGCTCAGTTAAACCGCAATATGCAACATCGATAAACACAGGTATGCCTAGGTGTTGCAACTGTTCAATTAATTTAATTTTTTCTGTTGAGGAGCCGTCGTAACTAGCAGGCAAACTTATTAAGAATAAATCAGTGTTAGATAGTAAGTTAGTGTCTACTGTTTCTATCTCGACATGTTCGATATTTAAAGTTTTACACATGTGCAGATAATAGCTGTATTCATTCTTTAAAAAACAAACTCTGCGAAAATCTTTTTTTATAAAAAGAATATTAAGTGCATCAGTATTACCATTAACAATGTACTTGTAATTAAATTGGTCTAATCCTCCTAAGAAGTCTTTAACCCAAGGAATAAATGTTGAGATCAATTCAGATTTTGCCACTAGCCTTTCTTTAAAATTAAACTCAACGTCAGCAGGAAAAATTTTATCTGTACCGATGTTTCCTAAAATTTCTTTAATTTTAGAGTCTCTGATAGGTTTAACTAATGTGTTATAATATTGATTACTCATGTGAGATATCTATAGAATATCCTACCTTAGAAAGTGTAGGGATAATATTAGACTTATATTCGGCTAAAATGTAATTAAGAATAACTTCTTCTGTTGCAGGTTTGTTGTCTATCTCTTGAGTTAGAGACTCTGCAAATTCTAATGTAGTAACCCAGTTAACACCAGTATCTGGTTCAACAGGCTTATCAGTAGACGCACCTATTAAGCCAGGAATCTTGTATACCCAATTTAAACTGTCCTTCATAAACTCTTCCGAAACGCCGTGTGCTATATGATGGTAGGGTACACTATAGTCAGCAGGATTCCATTCAGGACCGCCTTTAAAAGTAATAAACACTTTCATACATTGTTTCCTTTATCCTGTTACCTCGTTGAGAATCTTAATAAGATCTCCAACAGTTTTACAATTTTCAAAAGTGTTAGGATCTAAATCTTGCAACGATGCATCTTCAATGTCCATCAATAACTCTACAATATCTAAACTATCAAGTTGCAACTCTTCTTGTAACATAGAAGTTTCCGATATCGCCGATACAGGTTTTTTAATTAGTTTAGAAATTGATTCGATTACTATTTCTTTATAGTTCATTTAACCATCCTAGTAGTTGACGAATATTTATATGCCTAATTAGTAGAGCACTAAATATTTCATGATCAAAATACTAACACCCGATGATTGGGATAGCCTAGCAACAGCTATTAAAGCACTGCCTTACCATCGTGTTGCTCAAACAAGGCAAACTGTGTCAGAAGAGGAATTTTTAAAATATACCTATGCTATTTTTCGAGCACCTAACAGTACAGTATATGGTTATTATAATGAAAATGGCGAACTAACCAGTACTATCTCGGCTGTAAGTTTTTCTCAAATGCCTGCATACGCTGTCTATAACTGGCGGAACTTAAAACCAAACAACATTTATGATCCAGTTAAAAATGGCTGGGCGGCATTGTGGACTCGATTGATAACAGATCAAGAATCTAAAAAATTGTACACATTCTATATGCTACGTACAACAGAAATTGCTAGACTACAGTATAAGAGATACCATAGTGTCTATATGAAACATGTTCCTAAGTTTTTAAACTATGAAAGAACAGTAGAAGAAATTGTACCAGCCAGAGAATTCACTAACTGGGGATTCTTTAACACGATTCTTTATCACGGAAAACCCTTAGACTATGAAACTATGGTTTTAAAATTTACTTGTAAACAGAAGTATAGGAACAATGTTAATCCAGATTTGCAAGAGTCGTTAACTATAGAATTCAATGAAGACCAATCTTAAACCTCATATTTGGAAAATAATAATTCCCCAGCACATTATTTTATTTGCTGGTATTATTTCTGTTATCTTAGGATATGTATCTGCATGGAATTTATTATTAATTCCTTTAGGATACCTTGTGTTTGGATATTTAGGGTTTACAATCTTTATGCACAGGTACTGGTGCCACCGATCATTTAAAACACATCCATGGATTGCATACTTCGGAGCCTATATTGCTGTATTGTGCGGTAACGGTACTCCTATTGAAGTTGAAGCAATACACATTCGACTACACCATGCAAAGTCTGATACTGAATTAGACCCCCACACTCCTTTGAAGGGAAAGCTATGGAGTTGGTTGTTATGGCATAACATGGACATTACTTGGCCTAAGCTGAATAAAGAATTACTAAGAGATCCTATTTTAAAATTTATGCATCGAAATTATTTTAAAATATGGTGGGGATCCCTAATATTGCTAGCATTAATAAACTGGCAACTGGCAGTATTCTTTATGGTAGGCGGCGCAATATATCATTTCCACATTGAGGGATTTGTTAATAGTTTTGGACATGATCATAGATACGGAGAATCTACTGGAAAAACTAATGACAATTCTGTAAACTTAAAGTCTAAAATACTAATGATATTAAGCCTAGGTAATACACTGCATCATAATCATCATCTTGATTCTAGAAATTATACTTACGCTAGAAATCCTGGAGAGTTTGATTTAGCCAAGTATATAGTTCCGTTGATTTCAATTAAAGATTAATAGCCACCTTCGTTTGCCTTAACGTGCTCACTAAATCCAGCTAGCTTCCAATCTTCTGTTATTCGGCCTCGTCGCTGTGATACACCGCCTACACTAATATATTCCCAATCGGTTATCTTACACCAGAATCCTAGGCCTCTATGTAGACTGCCGTCTATTGAAAAATATCTTGTTTCAAACTCGCTACCGTTTCCTAAATTTTTACTAGACTCTATTTTTTCTAAATCAAGGTTCCAAGCGGTAGAACACATTTTAGAAATTTCATCTATACTTAGATTTTGATCTGATTCTAGTTGATATCTTCCAACCTGTCCTACATTTTTAAATCTAATAACACCGCTAGTCATTCCTGCATTTTTTAAAACAGGTAAGATTCTATCTACAGCCGATTCGTTTACCTCTTTGACTAAGATGCATCCGATGTCGATACTAAACCCAAGATCTACTGCGTTTTTTAGTGCCTTAATTTTATTTTTAGCACATGCTAACCCGTCTATCTTTGTGTACCAGTCATCGTTATCTAAACCATTCATGCTGATGTATAGATACTTTAATCCAGCATCGCGAAGAGATTTTGCATATTTCTTACTGGCAAACTTTAGTCCGTTAGTTAGCAGTATAACTCGATGCGGTGTTTCTGTTGTTAGTCGACGAATTATATTTGGTAAGTCGTCGTTCATTGTAGGCTCTGCACCTATTAATCTTAACTCAACTCGTTTAGGCAATCTTTTTGCAAAATCGACTAACATATCTGTATCCATGTCTGGAAACTCTCTATTTGGAATATAACAATTATTACACTCCATATTGCATTTGTGTGTAATGTCAGCAATCACAACCTTAAATGGATTTTCTTCAGCTTCCCATGTGGCAAAGTCTGCATTTAAGTTGCGATGAATAATTATTTTTTGTTCCATAAAGCTGGTATATAAATATGTTTGATAGTATTTACTATTAAAAAATATGAAAACAAAATTTCTAATATCAGAAGTTCCTGGGGACATGACGGTATCTAGTTACATTGCATCCCAAACAGATTATAGAGAACTAACAAAATCTGTAGTTCCTAAACTAGTTCCAATTAACACTAAGACCATTGTGTTTGAAAATATTAGTATTGATCATGAAAAACTTTGGGAATCAACAAGTAATGCATTAGCCACTTACGGTGATCATGGGTGGGTCAAGTCAGATGAAACTGGCGCCTCTTTAACCAGTAAAATTTATACTGGATTTAGCCTAATGTATAATCCCGATCATGCCGATGTAATGAACCTACATCAAAGTTCATTAGGTACAAATCGAATGGTTGATTTTAAGTTTTACCAGAATGATATAGTGTATAAGAAAAATACATATCTTGATACACTAGGATTTAGACGTAGAACACCTGCATCGACTGTCGGCTACTTAGGTGAGTTTCTTGATTCTTTTAAATTAAGTCTAACCAGAGGTCGCATGTCTGTAATACACGCAGACAAATTCAATGATCCGTCAGAATTAAAAACGTATGGATGGCACCACGACGAATCTATATTTGAAAATTTAAGATTGAATGTACCAATGATTACTGATTCTATTTTTAAATTTCAAATGAAAGATGGTAGACCCTATCACCTAGAGATTGGAAAAAGTTATTCTTGGGACACTGGTTCAATGCATAGAGTGTTTGCCGATCAGATAGCAGATAAAATTAGGGCACATCTTGTAATAGGAATCAGTCCTTGGTTTGACTACGATCCAACTGATGACAGTTGGAACATAAATGAATACTACGGAAAGGTACATCCGTTTGATATGTTGGTAAGTGGAAGTGTAGTTCCTGGATTAAAATTTAAAGAGGCAAGCTAATGGAAAAACTTGAAGTTTTAAAAAAAATATCAATCCTACGCAAACAAGAATTGAATAGTGTTATCGGAACTATCTCGAACAACCTAGCTCTAAAACTTATCGATTTTGCCAATACTAGTGATAACAATGTAGTCGAGTCGTTGAATACTCGATATTCTAATTCCATTGAATCAGACTACGTTAAAAAATATCACAATTATCTTGTTTCTAATTACATACAAACTTATTTGGATCAATCTCTTGTTAACGAGGTTGAGGATGCATTATCTATTAAAACTAAAGAATTAAGAGTTGCTGTAATGAAACCTGGATTTGGTTTAGATTGGCATGTTGATTTTGATGATCAAGTTAGATTGCATTGCGACTTGAATTACCCGAGTGACTTCATTTTTAAAGTTAAAAACAACGAGATTGCCTTAGACAAGAAAGTAGGAGTAGTGTATAAATTAAATACTGCCTACTCCCACAAAGTTTTTAATTATTCAGAGTTTGATCGATACGCTCTTGTAGGTTGTGTTGTTTAACCTTTGATACAATCTAATCGACATTTTCCAACATTGTTATTTTTCATGTTGCTAATATCTGCATAGATACTTGCTACTAGATCGTCGTACTCTGTTTGAGTAATTTCACGCTCGCTGTTAGAAATATCGAACAGTTCTGATATTTGAACTGTTAGTGTGTTATACTTCGCTCCAACAATATTATCCCATATGCTTTTATCTGAGCATACTATGTAGGTTAGTAACTTGCCGTCAGTATCTACTTTATTATATCTTAATAGTATATCTCCAGTATCTACTAATTGATAAAATTCTAATGCATAGTAAAATAATGCAAGATTAGCTGCTGTTTGATCAGAATACGTATATTTTCCTGGGCCGCCTGGCAAATGAGTTAACTCATGCTCTTTAACTAGTTTAAAACCTGCTGTACTATCACTAGTGATACCTTCAGCCCAATTTAAAGGACGAGAAACTATTCTAGTTGCTGGATCAGGATCCGTTGAAAAAATTTGATTTATAAACTCTTCGTGGTCTGTTTTCTTTTGGGTTGTATGTATTCTTAAATAAAGCATAGCGTTGTTACCTTTTAACTATTTATCTATAGTTCACGACTAAAAATATAGTATAGAGCGGCTACTAAATATCAATATTATTTAATAGTACCATGTCAATTTCTGCTATTCCTGACAACGACCCAACTTCTGCATCACGAAAAGGCGGCGCTCTTCCTGCAATTCCTAAATTTGATAGCGTTGAAGAAGAAAGAAAACACATTAAAAAAATATTAGCTGTAGTTTGCAGAGTGTTTGCTAGTAACGGATATACTGACGGTATTGGGGGATACGTTGTTATTCGAGATCCTGAGTTTACTGATACTTACTGGGTAAATCCAATGGGGTTAGACTTTTCTAGAGTTACTGTATCTTCATTGGTTAGAGTGAATTCTAACGGGGATGTTGTAGAAGGTCGTTACCCTGCAAGCAGACCTGCCTGGGCAACATTTACAGTTATCAGAAAAATGAGGCCAGAAATAGTGGCTGCTGCACACGTACACAGTCATTATGGTTCAGCATGGTCAACTTTTGGACTTCCTATAGATTATGTAACTGAAGACAACTGTATATTTTATAATAATTTGTCAGTCTATACACAATTTAACGGTGCAATAGTTACACAATCAGAAGGCTACAATATGGCCAAGTGTTTAGGTAAGAACAAAGCAATCATATTACAGAATCACGGAATTTATACTGTCGGAGAAACTTTAGAAGAAGCTGCGTGGTTGTTTATGTCTTTAGAAAATGCATGTAAGACTCAATTTTTATTAGAAGGCATGAAGGCAAAAGGAATAGAACCTAAACAAATGAGCCAGGCAGCATTAGATTTTACATCTAGAATCATGGGGTCGTCGTATTCGGCTTGGGTACAATTCTATCCAATAGTAGAAAAAACTTTACACAATCATCCAGATATAGAGTCATAATGGAATATTTTAAAAAAATTAAATTAGATATACCATGGATAAATCCAGATTATGATCTAGTTGGCTTACAGCGTAAGTGTGAGATATTTCCTATACATAAAATATTCCAGCTTGATACTAATGCATTAAATCCTCAGCTAATAGAATGGTTTAATCAAAAAAGTATAAAAATAAAAGCATATATTTTCTTAACACCCCCTAACTCAAAAAGTTTAATACATATAGACGGAGATGACTTTCATGATTGTTGGGCATTGAATTGGGCGTGGGGAAACGACGAACATGTAATGAACTGGTATACGACCGAGAGTGATTTAACTACGGTTAACGGAGCAACTCGTGCAGGTACAACATATAAATCCTGGAGCGAGGATGAGGTTTTTAAAGTATCTTCTACTAAAATTGACATACCAACAATATGTAGAATAGGAGTTCCTCACGGGGTTGAAAATTACTCAGTTCTTCCTAGATGGTCAATAAGCATAAGACCCCAAATTTTTACAAAGTGGGATAAGGCAATGGCAGTGTTTTCTAAAGAGATTGAGGAGTACAACAATGGTTGTTAAAATTTATAGAGATGAAATACCTGATGATATAACAACTGAAAATTATATCTTCAACAAAACTAAGTCTTACGACAAGTGGCTTGAAATTAAAGATCAAATGTCTTTAAGAAAAATAGAATTTAAATTAGAAAACTACAATAAAGAGCTACTGACAAAAGACACACTAGATGCTCTAGACGAATATAAGTTTAGAGGATGGAAAACTAAATTTGCAAGCTCGTCTGTATACGGAGGACTCAGCTTTGTCTACAACAAATACCATCAAGATGATATGGATCCTGAAGGTAGTACATTAGGAACTCCTAAAAATACCAGTTCTGAATTTTTCTATGCACAAACAGGAACTCATGCAAAGTTAAAAGACAGTTATTTTGACACCTACGGTTTTGTTGATAAAACTAGATTATATAATTACGGGTATATTAAAGAATTTTTAGATTCAAAATCGATTAGGTCTCTGACTAGGAGCAGACTTGCTGTACTAAAAAATCATGTACCTAACAAGTTTCAATCAGATTTAAACTGGCATCGAGATGAAATTATTTGTGTTAATCTGCGTATCAATATTCCTATTACTACTGCTCCAGAATTTGCCTTCCAGATGGAAAACGAAAGTCCGTATCATCTCGACTTAGGAAATGCATATACATGGGATACGAATATTCCTCATAGAGCAGTATTGCTAAACAAATCGTCAGTTGATCGTGTTCATTTTGTTTTAGGTTATAGTCCATGGTTTGATTATGACGAGGACAATAGGTGCTGGGTACAAAACGAATACTGGGGTAAGCATCCGTTTCAAATGATATTAGACGGAGAAATATTTAAAGATCTAAAAGTAGTTGAAGCTGCATGATAAAAACATTTAATATAGATGATCCTTTAATTTCTATATTTGAAAATTTTCGAAAAGAACAAGAGTCTAGGAATGATCCATTATCTTATAACTACTCTCGTTTAAATTTTAACTTTTCAGAACAAGAAGCATTTAGTATTGGCTACAAAAATAATAATCCGTTTCTGTTTAGTACAATATTTAGAAGGACACAATGGCCATTAGGTGCATATCGTATTCTTAATAGGACGTGGAAAGTTGAAAGACAAGTTCATCTAAGCAAGAGTGTTGATCAGCTATTTTTAGATATGATACAATGTCAAATTAGTTGGTTAAAAGAAAACAGAGAAGATTTTAAAATTGCCATTATAACAAGAGAACATAACTCCAGGAACACATTAACTAGCCTTGCTCAATCGTTAAATATAGGTAATGATAAGTTTCAATTATACAATAAGAGAGTTTGGGTATGTAATGGCCCGGAGAAAAATTGCTTTCAAGATATATTGTATACCGGCGACAGTAAGGTATTAGAAACATGGAAATTAGGCGATTAAATCTTACAGATGTTACTGAAATTGAGAAACTATTTTGGAAATGTCATTTAGCAGAAGCTGAGCGAGCGAAGAATAAACCAAACTCAACATCTGATGTTTCTGTAGATCAAATTGAAGATCTATGGAAAATATGGATAGCAGGAATGCAACGATATTATCTTATCGATGATAATTATCACTATTTGTACGGTATATTTGATGACGGCCAGTTAATGGCTATTGTAGGTTGGCGATGTGATTTGCCTGCACCCTATGAAAATGACTGGGTCATTGTTTATTTAAAAGCAGACCCTTCTAAAAACGCACTCGCAAAATACATGAAGCCGTTGTGGGAATTTATGTTCGACACGTGTGAAGCTCGCGGGCTTACAACATGGCACAGCTTGATTAGGCCTAATAGGTGGAGTAAGTTCGATGCCTTTTATCAAAGAATGATACCTAAAATAAATGAAGGCTACACATACAAAACTACTGTTGAGATACCTGCCGGGTCTCAACCAAATATAGACTGGGTGTGGGGCATGATGGGTAGACGAGTTCTTAAAGAGGACTATATAGTACGTACAGGAATAAAAAAATGAATATGTTTAGACCAATATATAAAAATTTGTTAGAAGTTCCTATTTTATTAGGGGTAGTAGTACCTATGATAGTAATAGGAAGTTATGCAGGCTATAGCCTAGTAACAGATTTCCAGTGGAGTAATTTCTTCTTAACAGTTCTAGGGTATTTTGTATTCATGCTTATGGGCATAACTATCGGATATCATAGATATTTTTGCCATAATAGTTTTGTCTTAACCAGTAAATGGAAGCGCCGATTCCTATTGTTTGCAGGATCTATGGCTGGTCAAGGAAGTCCTATTTTTTGGACTATTGTTCACCGGGGCTATCACCACAGAGCGCCCGATACAGATTCTGATCCGCACAGCCCTATTCATGGTATGTGGAACAGTTTTATACTATGGATGTTTAGACTAGATGGTAGTCAACTTAAACCTAAGTATGCAGTTGATCTTATTAGAGATAAAGAAATTGTTTTTGTACACGACAACTATGTAAAGCTGTTCTTAGGATTTAATATCGTCTTATTTTTGATAAGCCCGTCTGTTTTCTTATATTTTAGTATGTTACCTTGCCTAATAACCTTAGTTAGTTATAACTTAACTAATTGCTTAAATCATCTAGAACATTTAGGTTACAAGAATTTTCCTACAAAGGATTTGAGTCATAATGTTCCATTTTTGTTTCCTCTTGTATTAGGCGAATGCTGGCATAACAATCACCATGGTAAGCCAAGAAGTAGTCATTTTGGTTCCGGCGCAAGCGGAAAATGGTGGGAATTGGATCCTGCAGGAAATATTATTTCTTTATACAAAGACAGTTAATCGATCATTTAGCTAAGGTGTTATATAAAAACTCTTTAGTTCTTGACAAAGAAGTTGAATTAGCATCTGGATTTGATTTTAGTACATGATTAGCAACAACTATATTAGTGTTTAATCTATCAAATCCATGATGTGCGTCAGGATAAACAAATAAGTTATCCATCATATTCCAATTACGAGACAGATCCGTACACATTGTTGAAGGGGTCCATGTATCTAGATTGCCTATATGTATCTGAATAGGCATTGCAGGAGAATCAAAAATTCTACTAGAATCACAGTAGGGATAGAATGCTACTGCACTAGAAATAGCACTAGTTCCTACTTCTCTAAGTATCTCATTTTTTGAAACTGCGTAGAGTGTAGTCCATGCTCCGTGACTAAATCCTATAACTCCAATTTTTGATTTACCCCAAGGCTGTTGATTAATCCATTTTGCAGTAAATTGTAAATCAACTGCTCGCTGACTCGGAGTTACTGAAAAAGGTTTTTGACATACCGACCTTGCGTATCTCGAAGAAAACGAATCTACAACAACAGAATTGTATCCCCATTCGTTTAACTGTCTTGCCCATTGACGGTGGTGAGAGTCGACTCCGCCGCATCCGTGTAGTACAACAACTGTAGGAGCAGTCATTGAATTAACTCTAAATACTTCTACATCTAATTTAACTGTTTTTTTATTATGTATTTCTACACTCTCGATTGTTTCAGCAAATAGAACATTAGAGATCAAGCACAGTAGTAGCACAATAAGGTTATTTCGAATATACAGCATAGTCTTTGTATAGTTTTAAACTTTTTTCGATCAATTCTTGATTGCGAGTTTTGTTTATAATACCCCTAAAATATAAAATCTCTCTTCCTGGATCATCTTTAACGCGATGTCTTAGCTGTGTAGAATTAATAAGATAACAACACGGAGTAGATGGTAGTTTTGGAGTTAGCCATTCTTTTCCGTTGAATATTTCTAATACATCGTCTTTGCCATTAAGTACTATACGATATCCACAAGGTTCGTTGTCTTTAATATTATCTAACTCTTCTGCACTAATTCGCATGTTAGGATATACATCTAAATGGCTCCCTACCGGCTTATTTTGAAATTTATGCATGACCATTGAAATTTTATCGTACGGAAGTTGTGCGATAATGTGATTAAATTGCATAAGAGCTTGATTGTCAAGTATTGCAGAATCCCACCATGCCGGTTGAAATAGTTGTTCAGGAACTTTTTTTAAGTTCTCTGTTCTCTTAAATTCAATTTTATCAATTTGAATATCTATAGGTAAGAATAGTAGCGTCATTTTAAATATTTATTAGGTGCCACGGGTCTTCTTTAAAACGAATGCTAATCGCTAGTCTATCTTGATCGGAAAAGTTATGTACCGAATGAGGAACACTTGTATCAAAAATTACAGGAGATGTTAATTTATACTCGTCAATCTTTTTACATTTTGTCGGGTCAACTTCATTGTACGGAACAAAATTGGGTGTTAATTTTTTAATTACAGGCGCTGTTGGGTCTACTTCCCAAAATTCAGTAACTGAATTTTCACAATTTAACAATGGTATGTTAATTGCAAGAGTCGAAGCGGTTCTAAAATCTCTGTGTATAGCCGCAAAATAGTTGGGCTTAACTCTTATTAAGACCGGAGGAGTTATTTCTAGATCTAGAAAATGTGTAATTCCTAGATCTAGATGTTGAAAAAAATGCGGAGGAATTTTTCCGTTGATCTTATTGTTATACCTTTCTTTTATATCTGATATAGACTTAGCATCTATATCAATGTATTTCCATATAAAATTTTTCATGCGTACCAAATTTCCTTAAAACCTTCTTCTTCAGAAGGCATTTCAAAGTACTTGATCATTTGAAGCATAACATGATCTGGAATATTTTTGCCAGGACGGCTTGCCAGTCTGCGCCCAAGCTCTACCATGTCTGGGGTCTTAAACACCACCGCAATATGCTCATAATCTGGCAACATATTAAACTTACGCTTGCGGCTTTTAACCGTAGTACTAGTTTGGTCCCAGATAATATCCCGACCTGCTGCTCGAGCTGCAACTACTTCTTTAGCCATTAGATCAACAGCAGTTGGCATATATTCGTCAAACACTTCGCTGTAAGTCTTGCCTACTTCCTTAGCATAGATTTCCACCCATTTGTCTGTGCTAACATGGACACAGGTCAATGACCAGTCTTGGCTAGAGACCCAAGTGCTCTTACCTGCACCAGGTACTCCGATTAGTTGATAACACTTAGCCATTGTCGTATTCCTCTCTATACATTTCAACTATAACGTTGAGTCTTTCTATTTCATGAGCGGCTTCCTCTAGCAGGTCTGCTATACGATCCGCTTTACCTTCCTCGACACTTTTGCGTCCGGGAATTTGCCTACGTATTTCGGCACGTTTTCGTAACCGAAATACTAGGCTTTGTTCTGCTACTGGCAAATGGCTTTCGTCTTTCATTATACTTTTCCTCCTTGAGCAATCTGCCATAACATTACATGATTCTTATCTAGTACCGCCATATCTTTGCTAAACTTAGTAACCGGGCGAGCAGTAGTACCACCGTTCCAAATCATAATTTTAACATTGCCACGGCCGCCTTCTCGAGCTTTGCCTAAAGATTTAACTTGGTAGATGTTGCTGTAGAATACAACAAAGTCATCTACCTTAATCTCTCTGTTAATGATATCCGTTATCATGCTAATTGTTCCCTTACCCAAGCTAGGCGAGCTTGCTCGTCCATTGCTGTATATTGTACTATATTAGCACGGATCGCGTCAACCAGCGGATAGTACTCCTCGTCTAGGTTGTGCTTGATGTCTTTGTTCAAGTCTACTAACTTGTCTGTACGTGGATTGCGAGCAACCCACTTTGAAGTCAAGTAGTATGGTGACTTAATCTTAGCACTTACACCGCTTTCAGTATAGAATACGAATCCTTCGTGCTTACATTCCTTAGCCATAGTCTTAAGTTCACTCATTGTAACACGCCAGTGTTCTGGCACGAAACAGTTTAAACCATCGCCTATGATCTTCAGAACGTTTGGGTTATGACCAACCTTGCTACCCCATTCGTTTTCACGATAGCCTAGTACGTACATACCTGCCTTTTCTGGAATGATGTGTGGGTCATCGGGATGAACGCACTCGAACATAACAGTTAAGCCACGCATGTCGTCTGCGGCAAAGGCCATTTGCCAGTCTGCCCAGCACATATGAGTCAGCATCATTTCTTTGGCCATAGCAACATAGTCGCTATCTGTAGAGCCAGTTGTTGACACTAGCACATCGCCATTGTGCCAAGTAGCAGATACCATAAAACCGTTAACCTTGCGATATGCTATAACTGGTGTAAAGTCAAGTAGCACTGGTGCTTCCTTTTCGATACCGTAGTTATAGATCTTGGTAAAAGGATATGCTACTAGGTTAAAGTCGGCATCTACAATGGAACCACGACATTCTGCAATATAGTCGTTCCACAGGTTATCGTAGAACACCTTCTTCTTGTACTTTAATACAAAGATGCCATCGCCGGCAGACTTCATGTTCACGAGTCCGCTTTCAGCAACATACTTCTTCAACTCATCCTTAAACATTTCCTAATCCTATTCTCGAATAACCAAGTTTACTTTTTGTTTCTTTACGATCCGTTAACAGTTCTTCTGCACGACGTTCTTCACTGTCAATACGTGCAAGAGCATCTTTAAGAGTAGTACCACAAGTGCCTACATACTGTACACCGTCTTTCCAATGAGCATATTGCTCAATGCCTTCACGAATGCCGGCATAGTAGGCTTTGTTTAACAGTCGCTTGTTCATGTTAATCCTTAAATCTTTCACGCATAACTTCTAACACACGCAACGAACCAGCAACTCGCTTTTGGACAGAGACTGCGTCTTCGCCGTCATTGTAGGCAGTTTGAGCAACCTTGATAGAAGTTTCCTTTACAATATCGGAAAATTCTGCAATCATTAACTCGGCGAACTTTTCATAACTTATATGAATTCTGTTCCACAATATTGGATTGGGATCAGGATCAAATGGCACATCACCGGGAAAAGCCTCGGTCGCTAACTCTTGTGCTTTGCATCGAATTTCATAAATTCGTTCGTTCATCATTCTACCTCAAAGTAAATGTCGTCGTTTGCAACAACAGAAATTTTCTTAATCTTACGACCTTCGATACTCATGCCCAGTTCAATGAAAGGACCTCCGCTAGGGTCAACAAACCCGAGGTCAGAGAAGTCCATTTGTTCTTGCCCTTCTCTGCCTCCATAACGCCAGTACTTGAGATCACCTACAATAGTGTAGATGTTCTCACTTACCTTGTTAAAACTATATTCATCACCATAACGATTTTTCATTTTCTTTTTCCAATCTTATCAACAACTTCTGCCTTGCTCTGTAGCAGTTGGGCACGAAACCTGCGGTACACTCTCAATGAGGCAATGCTCATAGGATCATCCTTGCCTTCTAGCTCTGCGATACGAGCATCCAGTTCGGCTTCTTTGGCACGATGCCGCTCGACATCTGCCTTCACGCCTTTCACATCGGTCCAAAACCATTTCATTTTTAGCTCCATTTTAAGATGAAGAATGTAGCGTCCTTTTTATTTTTAAATCTAAACTCAAAAGGTCCTACACTCCATCTTGGATTATTGTACTTGTCATTTCGTGGGCCAAAATACTTCGAACACCACGCAGTCATTTCTTCCTTATCTTCCCACCAATCTCCACCGCTGTAATAGACAGTGTAGATCTGGGGGGCAAGTTCTTCACGCACCTGCAGTACAACACTACGAGGGCGAGGTTGCTTTGCAAACATCCAATTAGCCATATTCATGACATGCGGGTAATAACTGTCTACATCAAGATCAATCATTGATCCGCCATCACAAATCGCGATGCTTCATCATGGAGTCTAGGATCGCCTTTGGTAAGGACTTCAAGGAGAAGTCTCTTTTCTTCGAGGTAAACCCTTGCGAACTCCGGGTCGTGTTGCATGATGCTTCGGCTGTTACTGATAAGGTCAGCGAGCTTGATCGTCTGAGCTTCGGCAGGTGCTTCAGCAGTGTGTTCACGGTCCTTTGCTTTGCGATGGGCACGATTACCGTCATGCGGTTGACTTACATCAGTAAGCCAGCTAACAAGAGTAGCGATGTCTATACCAAACGCCATATGGACGTCGGTAAACGTACAACCAGTGTCTTCGATCACATCGTGAAGCCAAGCAGCCGCAACCATGTCAGGTGTAGCACCAGGAACACCGGCTACGATCTTAGCAACTTCTGCTGGGTGAACGATGTAGGGCTCACCAGTGTACTTACGCTTCTGTCCAACAGCCGCGTGAGCAGCCGCGGCATAAACCTGTGCCTTGCGGACGATATCCATTCCGCTAAGTTCCATTGTGAATTCCATAACTGCTCCTTTGTTTCAATACATGTATTATAGCACCAAATACGCAGAGTGTCAATATAACACTAAAGTATTAAGTATGGTGCCCTTTAATTTGTCCGGTCATTGCATCTCGAATTGCCACTTCCATAGGAACGGCAATAAAGCCTGTTGCATCCATGCCCATATCACGGCAACGGAACTTTTCCATTCCACTTTCGCCACCGTGTAAGTGCCCGTGTAAGTGAACAGCACCTCTGTGCATTTGGTCCCATTCTGCAATAGGATAGTGGAACATGACAACACGAGTCTTTTCGTAGGTAATGCACAAGTATGAATGTACCTCTGCAAAACAACTACGGAAGACAGGGTCGTTCAACAACTTGCGGTCGTGGTTTCCTTCTACCAAAATTTTTGTACCATTCAACCGACGCATAATCTTAACAGCCTTGTCAGCTGGCAAAAATGCAACATCGCCCAAAATGTAAACTGTATCTTCTGTGTCAATAGTAGCGTTCCATTCACGAATCATTTCTTCGTTCATGAAGTCTACATCGTTCTTATATCGTGCTCTGCTCTGTGGACAGAACTTCATAATGTTCGCGTGTCCAAAGTGCAAATCACTTGTTACCCAAGTAGTCATTCTCGTTCCTTAATATCTCTTTTTTGAGCTTGTCTTTCACTTTTCCAAAAGACACGCTTCCAATCTTTTAAGTGTTTCCACCATTGTGGCGGAGCAGTTAGATTACCTTTTTTGACATTTGCCATTGCTTTGCTCCTTACTATGTCTATATTATACTGCCAAAAGAATGCCCTGTCAACCAGACTTTTTGGCTAACAGGGCAGTGTGGCTTTTATGCAACAGTTACTTTTTGAGTGCTTCCATTTGAGCAAACAGTTCGGCCCATTGCTTACTAGGGTTTGAACCTTCGTCCAAACCTTGTAGTGTAAGAAATGTTTCGTGCTTGCCTTCGGGTACCTTAAAGTAGATGTTGGCATAGGTGCAGTCAAAGTCGTCGTCTGCATCGTGGCTGTACCAAGGGTGTTCTGACATTTCATCAAAAACATCTTCGTAGTCCTCACGATTGCCTCCACCATTACGTGTGTGAACAACAATGAATCCATCTTCCATGTAGACGTTACGGAATCGTCCAAAGTCAGCCCGTGTCTTACCCAACAGGGACAATAACTTGTCGCTGTCAGGATTCATACCAAAAACTAGATTATATAAACTCATTACCAATCCTCCACACCGGATATTTCAATATCTATACTGGCCCGTAGGCCGTTAATTTCTTTTGGAAAGGTCATAATGGTTATAGTACCAATTCCATTATTTCCACTTTGTTCAAGTTCAAATGTCTCAACATCTGGAAACTTTTCCAAAATTTCTTTAATTTTTTCAATGTCTTTTTTATGTAGCCACATATTAATCCCAATCTTCCTCACGTTGTGGAGGAACCCAAATCTTCTTGTTACCTAATTCGTCGTATTCGAACGGCACACCGTTAATAGTATGCGGTTCGTTTTCATCGTAGGTCCAGCCCAGGGCCTTCATCATACGATGCTTGACTAGCAGGTTAGGGCTACGAAAAACTTCAGTGTCCTGAAAGCCCATCATAACACCAACCTCACAGACTGCGCCGCTACGGCATACACCTGCTACACAGTGTACTACAACATCCATCCTCTTGTCAAGAGCATGTTGCAGTAATGCCACAAGTTGTTCTGCCTGTGCGTCAGTGACTTTAAAGTCTTCGCCCCACTTGTCATCTCTTTCCAGATCAAGGAACTCAAACTGGTGTACTTCTTTGAACTGGTGCAAGGGTGTAGGGAAAGCCATAGCCGGATCTACAATTTGAATCAGCATACTATTTTCACCCACACGGACGTGATGCCCTTTAGGGATATCTGCTAGTGCTACATTTTGAATCCACGGCATTTAAGTCTCCTTTACTTCAGGAAAGTAATCCCAGCCTTTACCACCGAGAGCTTTCCAATTATCCCATTTCTTTGCTTCGTCTTTGCACCATTGCGGTTGTCCAATCGAACCAACAACTGCACCACACTCACATCTGTAGCTAATACCACTTGATTCATCAAAGTAGGCACGCCCGCCACATGGCAGATTAATACCAGGCATACTTTCGAATGTTCGCATTACAAAACTCTAAAAAGAGTATTGCCAGCGGCTACATCAAAAGGAACACCGTGTTCGGCAATATAGCTAGAGTCAGTTTTTTCGTCTTCGCCCCAACCTACACCAATGTAGTATTTGAAGTCTGCTTGCCCGGTTTGACGATAGTCTTCTATTTGATGACTTTGTACAATTTGTACAATGCCTACACAATCACGACCTGCAAACCAACGTACACCTGTAATCATAACTTTACTCCGTACTTCTTTTCAATTTCACGTAACTGACGCTCATAACGAGCATCAGCTTTCTTATTCTCATTATGCACCCAATAGAAAATAAGCCCTATTGGAATGATATAAATTACTGTTAGCAGTAAAAGAGTTTCAATCTGCGTCATCTTCAAATCCTACAAACTTTTTAGTATGGTCTGTAACATTATAATCTTTTAAACTTAATCGACTACGCACAGGCAAATTGCCTCGGACAAACTCGTACTTGGTATAAAAACCAAGGCCAGCATCGATGTCTTTAACTGTTTTACCATGCCAAGGTTTGCCAAGAATATACTTGACCTTAACCCACTTAGTGTTGTTCTCGGGCGCACCTGTGTACTGACTAGAGAAACTGTAAGAATCACTATACCCGCCACTCATACTATTAAGTGACAGCGGCCTGCACCAATCTTCTGGTTCTACCGTATCCAGAGCTTCGAGTAGTTGTAGTGTAATCATCCTGTAACTCCTCGAGCAGCCAAATATCCTATCAACGCCAACAACGACATCATAGCTATAACAGTAAAGAATACAATTAAAAATTCAATCATTCTGAAATTGCTTTCCTAAAAATAATCTCCTGTCGGGCAAACGCATCTACTTCCCATGGCTGATCTAGATATGGGGTCTTCTTACTGTACTTTTTACCATTCCAATAAGTAGATCCATTAACTGTTTTAAGAATACCTTTTGCCATTTGACGAACATGTGTCATTTCATGTGCTAGGGTAAGTCCGACATCTTTTAGCTTCATAGGTTTGATAACAATCACATAACTGTCTAGGCCATCTAGAGGAACTGTCATCCCCATACCGTCGCACTCTCTAGCTATGCGAATCAACAACGACTTTCGACTATTAGATAGTCCTAGTTGTTTAATCATACTGGGCAAAATTGCATTAACAAACTTTGCCTTGTTTGGATAACCTTCTACAAGATATTGCATTTTAGTCCCACAACAGTTCGAAATGCCCAGATAATACTCGTTTGGTACTAGCTGTCTTTCCGGTTACATGATCCTGCACACGATCGTCTTGGAAACGATAAGTTCGGATTTTGTCTCCTCGCATACCACTACCAACTTGATTCTTTCTTGTGCTTGCTATGTGACTATTATACTGCCTTTTGGCAGCATTGTCAAGCTCTTGTTGAATGTTTTGGATAGCTAGATCATAACTATTCTGGCGACTGCGAGTTTGGGCTGTAGCAACCAAACCGGTTGGTATGTGTGTTATACGGCACGAGTTTTGGTGTTTATTACGATGTTGGCCTCCAGCACCGGTACCGCTATACCATTCAATTTTTAACTCATTTTCTGGTATAGTGGATTCTCTACTTGAATCAATGCGGTCTATGACAGCAACGGTTACGGTGCTTGTGTGGACACGACCTTTGCGTTCCGTAGGAGGAATACGCTGAATCCTGTGGCCTCCACACTCGTTTTCTAAGCCGGATAAATCAGTACCCTCGACAAGAATATGTAACTCGCCAAGATACTCATCTATCAGGCGGGTAGCTCAACCCTTGCTTTGTGCAAACTTGATATAGGCTTGTGCTAAATCTTTTACAAATAACTTGCTATCTTCTCCGCCTTCGGCGGCCCTAATCTCAATTACTTTTTTCATTTACTTTTCTCCAAAAATTTACTTCAGTTAAAAATGGAATAAGTTGATCTAGTACCTTAGCATCAAAAACCACTGTGTAGTTTGAATCTCCAAAATTTCTAAGTTCAATTTTATCTTGAACATAGACAGCGGTCATATATTCTTTTCCGCTAGGTCCTACAATCTTCTTTTCCATCATGCAACTCGTTCTCGCTTTACACGACCAATGCGACTTGCCTTGTTCCAATCGTATTTAACCCCATCTGGGCATACACCGTCTTTGATTGAGTCAACACCAAACATACCTACGATTTCAAAACTTGGTCCCGTTATGGTTACAAATTCATTCATCACTTTTGCTGTATGCATTGCTTCATCCAATGTCATAACATCGAATGTTACTGTCTTTCCTTTTACTTTATACATATACTCCTTTATGGTTTACTAATTATAGCATTTCTGCTCCCGTTTGTCAATATCGAATGTGTTGTATTTACGCAACACACTAGACCGTTTTAAAAGCCCTACAACGCACGATCAGGGCCTAGACTAGGTCTATGTACCCTTGAACAATTTTAAACGCTTGTAGGGCTGTTTAAACGCAGGCATTTTGGTTTGCAGAACCTAAAAAAATAGGGCCCTAAGGCCCCATTCAAAAAGTTAATACTTTTTAGCTAAGATCATAACGAGGAACCATTACAGTCTTCATCATGATACCTTCTGGAGTGAACTGGTCAAGATCAGCGGAAAGCAGAGCCTTCATGATGCTTGGACTAAATCCACTAACCAGTGCCGCACCACTCTTGTCGGCCTTTACAGGCACGTTACCAGAACTGTTTAGGTTCCAGAACACGACTTGTGGAACAGTGTAACCTGCATCTGCGAACTTGCGTTCGATCATTTGCATTGCTGTGTCGTCGTAACGAGCACATTGGTTAAACTGCATGTCGCTCAATACGAGCAACATCTTTGGCATGTCGCTAGCTGGTACATTGCCCTTGACCGCAACGCTTAGGATCTTGTCCATAGCGGCATGCAAGTCGGTGCTCATGTCCCAGTTGCTCTTAACCATTTGGTCCAACTTTTGCAGGATGTCACCCTTTAGAGTAACAAGCTGTGGCTTGCTGGAGAAAGTCAAGAATGTGTCCTTGAACACACCCTTGTTCTTGTCTGCCAAGTACAGGCCAAGACCAACTGCAACGTCGATGCAACGAGTTGCACCAGCGCCACCGACTGAGCAAGTCATAGACCCACTTACGTCGACGATTGGAAGGATGCTAGCATCTCCAACGTAGTTTGGTAGAGCGTCCCACTGTGCCTTGACGTGATCCTTTTCGGTCTTGTCAAAGTCCTTGTAGGCGTGTGCAATACCCTTCAACACGTCATGTGGGTAGATTGCATCGGCGTTAACCTTTACAGTCTTGTCACCCTTGACCAACTTGGCCACATACTCTGCGAACGCAGGGCTGTGACGGTTGAATGCCTTCTTGTAGTTGCGAGCAGCCACAGAAGGAACATGTGAGAAGTTAATGTTATCCCAGTCGTTGGCACACATTTGTGTTTCAACAACCTTGGTAAGTGCCAC